>Ga0310811_10001815_pt1 | contig 26532 bp, 19 predicted proteins | sample YCmetagenome_FD_207642 | JGI IMG/M metagenome (GOLD analysis project Ga0310811, IMG submission 207642) | Soil microbial communities from experimental microcosm in Duke University, North Carolina, United States - YC | ecosystem: Engineered > Artificial ecosystem > Soil microcosm > Unclassified ... | reverse complement strand
CCTTCCCATCTGACCCAATCCTATTGATTTTGGTCTCATCTGACCATATAACACACTTCCAGTCCTCTACAGTCCAGTGTTGATGAGCTAAGGCAAAGGCTAGTCTTCTCTGCCTATGTTTGATGGAAAGAAGAGGCTTTTTCTTCTTTGTTACTGCCTTGAGATGAGTTGCCTTGAGAACATTCTGCAAGTTTGTGAAGAGACAGGGGAAGTGATGGTGGAATTGATATAATGGGTGGCTTGGACAGCATTATCAGCCTTTCCTATAGTGATATGTTAGATAATAGCTCTTTTGTCAGTAGAGGTAAGCTTGGATGGACGTCCTCCACAAGAGTTTTCCTTGTCTGGGTGGCTTTCTTTGATGAACTTGGCCACAGTGGACTTACATACTCCAGTTCTAGAGGAAATCTGGTGAGTAGAGAGGCCAGCATAAGACACAGAGAGGATATTATCTCTTTGAGCAGAGGAGATGGCTTTCATGGTGATTATGACTATGATACATGAGATATTCTGGTTTATATAGTTAAATATAGTCATAAAATAACATAATGACACCACTTCATAATTTATATAATAGTGGCATGATTTTTGTGGTTTCATAAATAATAATTTATATAGTTTTAATATACACTGAAAAAACTGTCCACATGAGTCATCATTTTATAAGCCTTATATCTCCACCATATCTCCACCGATTCCCACGGCGTAGGGCTCAAATGACAGCCCTGAAGCCATACTACAATGTGGTATAAGCATGTCCTTGAGGCATTCACTTGTTCTCACACAATATCATAGATAGTGAAAAATGTCAAAACATGCGGACAGTTTTTTGAGCCACTGTATATGCAAAGTTTAGTTGGTGTTTGCACGACTATATTTAGGTATAAATCAAGTGATCTCTACTTTTCTTGTTGAAATGTGATGTGTTTGTTTGTTTGTTTGTTTGTTTGTTTTTATTTGCTTGGTATGATTTGGTAGTGGTTGTTTTTCATTTGTTGATTCTTTCTTTAGTTCCATCCATTATACACTTGTCCTGTTTTCCTTTGCTTTCACTCTCTAATGCTGGTTCTTGATAACTTCAGTTGTTTTCTAAGGTAAGTCATTATATAAAACAAATCTTATTTCATTTTTGCGTATTAACCCCAATCTTAGCACATGCTCTATTTCAGTAATGGAAAGAGAGCACCTTGACTTTAAGTCTATATTGTACAGTGCTCTTGTTTAAGGTGGGCCTACCATCAACCATTCATTGCCTTTAGACTGTGCATGTCCTCATTGTTACTGCCATTATATTTCTTCTGACCAAGATTACTGACATTTATTTTTCTATAGTCTTAACTGTCTAACAGACAACTCCTTGTATGAGGGGGCACATCCGACTTTAAGCTGGAATTCTGTTAGGTGAGACAGCACTTTCTCTACCCTATACAGGGGAGGGTACTGAGTCTTAAGGCTTAGGAAGAGTTATTATTGGGGCTGCTAGATGTTTTCTAGAGGCCATTGGTATTTGTACACAGTCCCAACTGTCTAACAGATGACTTCTTGTATGAGTAGGTACATCCAACTTCAAGTTGGAATTCTGTTAGATAAGGTGGTATTCTCTCTGCTCTGTACAGAGCAGAGTACTGAACCTTAGTGCTTGGGAAGAGCTGCTGTTGGGGCTGCTATATAATTCTTGAGAGCTATACACAAGGGGGTACCTCTGGCTTGTGTTAAAGCTCTCTCTGTCGTTTATTAGGATGAGTGTTACTTTTTCAGGTCTACAGTGCATCCAATCTGAACTATTAAGTTGAGTCCATTAACTGTACTTCTATGTCTGACAAATGTGCTAATATTATTTGTGATAGTCCATAAAACTCAATGGCCTGCCCCCCAGGTACACAATCTAATTTGTGTTTTGCCTGAATCTACCAGGTATGCTTCAATGTGCCTAAGTCTGGCCACATCTGCATTCTTACATTCTTCTGACAGCTAAAATCCATAAGAAGACTATATAACCCATATGTTCCATCCAGATTTTGAAAGTCTACTTTGCCTTGAACCTGTCATCATTGAGCTAGCACCTGCATGTCATTATTGTTCTAATGTGTCTTGTGCTTTTGTAACTTCAAGCATCTTTGTCTATAGTATGCATTTTGCCATAAGTGCCTTAGTAAGTAAGATCAATGGATGTAAAGAGGGAATTTTACAGTACAAAAATATTTTCATTGTAAAATATCATAAGAAACCCCTTCATAATGTGATCCATAGATCAATTGACTGATCAGGCTATGAATTATGACAAGACTTTGCCTGACAAGAAGCAATACTTATCTAATTCTATAGTATCCTCTAGCTAGAACTTTACAGGGAGCAAGTGGCCCTGATTAGAGTGATTGACACCTCTGTGCATGCACATACAGGATTGATTGCAGGTCTGCAAGTAGAAATGTAGAGTACCAAGCTGTAAATAAATGATCTCATCTTTGCTTAGACTTCCTTAAACTCCTCCTACTGACTTTCATCTCACCTACCATCTTCAAAAAAAATCTGTATAGGAAAGCTAGTCTCACCACCCTAACCCTATTATGAACTTTATCCTTCATAAAATAAATAATAACAAAGCACTCTTCATTACCCCAAGACTCCACTGAATGCTCTAGAACTCTACCCACAATGAAAAGCATGGTCCCTAGAAAATAATCTAGTTCTACCTATATATCCACTAATTTCATGGTCATAGTGTGGCTGATGCCTAGACTAACCAGAAGATAAAACAATGTGGGTGAACTGCCAACATCTTTATAGCCCAAAGTGATGCAATTTATAATGATTTCCAACCCTGAAAATATTAAAGGTCATTCAAACCCAGGGGATATATTGTCTTTTTGCTTCAAAGTTACTTCCTGTTGTACTTTAGGAACTGATGTTGAGCCAGCATGAAACAAGTCTGGAGCAACAGTAGCTGTTATAGTATTCTAGAAGAATTCAGTAGTCACTAAGGTAGCTAACCAAGATTGTATGTCTGCTGAAGCATATAACACTAATCTCACTGGTGGATCTTGAATCCTCTATTTTGTGATCATATTTAATTGAAAAAGGTGGCCACAGGAAAGTAAGAATATCTCATGGCACTATGTGAAATATCCAGGAGATATCATAAATCTGCCTATACCAAATTCTACCCTGCAGTCAGGTGCACAAAAGCTAGTTGATTGCCACTCCAGATTTTCTGCTGATGGATCCTTAAGAGATCAATGAAGTACCTTTTATAGCCTTTTAGTCACCACATTGACATGATCCTAAGTATGGAATCAGCAAGACAGAAACTGTATGGTCATTAGACATACCACATGAGATGGAGACAAAATGTTAGGTAAATACATAGTCAAAATTCTACTATACATATCCACAATAGTGGTTGGTCTTGAAATCCTTTCTAAGTCAGCCTTGGAGAAAAATTTCTTCAGTCTCTCTGGTTTTCCAGTAGGCAATTCTTTATGGTTGGGCTGAGGCAACTTCACAGATGCTCCATATCATTCTGCATCTTAAGGTATACAGGCTGAACCTGGTTTGCATTCAGCTGTGTGCCCTTTGTTTCCAATCATGTAGACACTTACTTAGGTTCACCAAAGCATATGCAATTGTAACTGCAGCCTATTGAATTTCATCCTCTGAGACTGAAGCAGAACAGTCTTCAGTTTGGCTTTCTAATGCCAAATAAGCTGACAATTCAATCAAGGTCCTCAGTCTTTATGCATGATTCATTGAATCCATATAAAAATCACTGGAAATTTTATGTCAGACATACCTAGCTTTGTGAAGGAGTTCAGGTTCTACTAGTCTCATTTTCAGGACCTTCACAGTGGAAAAACCCTCAGTATTTCAGTGACCTTGGTAGTGAGTGTGATCCTCAGGCAGGCAGTCTCTTTCTTTGCTTACTATATGAATAAAAGAAGAAGAAAAATAAATTACTTGACTGTCTGTATCTTGAACCTATTTATGAAGGTCAAGCTTCAGTTTTGGTGCTGTATAGTTTAGTAATATCATGATTAAGTCTTTGTGGCTGTTATTTTATATGAGTGTGGCTAGCCTTTAAGATTGTAAGAACATTTAACAAGGTCTCAGAGTGCAACCTTCCTAGAACACTTGCTTGAACTTTAATGACTAAATGGTAGATATTGTTTACCACACTTAATAGCATTTCTGATGAACACAGAATAAAATAAAAACAACAAGTAATGCCATGAATGTTTAATTCCTTATTATAATATTTATTACATCAAGAGGTTTTACCTAATGCAGTTAACATATAAAGGACCCACAGTGGTTTCAAGAGCACAATACATGAGATTAGAGTCTCAGCTGCAATATTGATTTGTCCACTGTTCTTCTCTATGACAAAAATAGAAAAGCAATGTGTGGGTATGGCCACATGATCATGTACATAGAACATAAATATGACACATCACATTAGAAGGGCTTCCTCCCTCAATCATTACTTACTATTATCATTCACAAATATGCCTTACAAACAATCTACTGAGTTCAATAAGCTGCCCAGAAAAAAAGCCAATGTCAGGGCCTACTGGAGCAGTATCTCAAGATCTGCTGTTGAACAAGTTAATATTGACAGTATGGTTGATTTATCTAGCAGTCCATCAGCCCCACTCAAGCTCTCTGAAACACATATTGAGGACAAAACCTTGCAAGATGGCTCTGGCAACATCAAAGGTAGGTCTTTAACTCATATAGTGCAAACTGTTGTCCTCATCCCTCCCTCCACAGATGTGAAAATCAGAACCTTCTGTCACTTTTGCAGTGGCCATACAACTTGTCCTCACAAATATGAATGTGTTAATTGTAGGGCCATTGTTTGCAAATAATTTGTTTCACATAGCAGTGGCTACATCTATCTCAATACTATGGAGGTCACAGTAAATGATTTCCTGTGCCTCATATGCTCAAGGAAAGGAGATTGGAGGGATAAGCCATTGTGGTACAATAAATATGAGCTATATCATAGCTGAGTTAGCTGCTATAAAAATGTGGATATGAGCATTATTTTAGCTCCACTTCCAGGCTATAATAGGCATACTATATATAAGATGTGAAACAATTTCCTTATAAAGATATAAGCTATTTATAACATGATATGCATTGCAATAGTTTTGTTGCTGATATTTTTAAAAAGAAAAATCTTATCAATAGACATCAGTTATGTTGGTGGGTATATCTTATAGTGTCATGTGATATATAAATTAATAAACATGATATAAACAAAACCAAGTGTTCAACTTTTTCAATATTTATTATTATGAAAACCCTCTCTGCTGAAACAAACAACCAAATCCTCTTCCACCTTGATTTAAACCAATCTACCAGGGATATCTTATATGCTACTGGTGTACACTATAGTACCATTAACAGAATTCACACTAAACTTTATCCTGACCTCTAAAAGTCCTCTGGTGGTCATCCTTCTATCCCTTTCTCCTCTGATATTCAACATGCTATTTACTTAATCAGTACTGGCAAAGCTGAAAATACAACTCAAGTCACCAGAGCACTTTAGGACATCAAGAACCAGCCTATATTCTCTTAGATAACATATTATTACTTAAAGAAATCTGGGATGAAGGCTATAGTCAAACAAAAATGCTCTCTTCTTGTTAAGCATCATAGAAGAGCAAGACTAGACTATGGATGACTGGAAAAGAGTCATATAGTCAGATACAACCAAAATTAATCATTTGAGGTTAGATAGTAGGAAGTGGGCTTAGAAAAGGGCAGAGAGGGCCTATGTGATAGGCTAGTAGAGAGAATAGTGATGTTTGGGAGAGGTTCAGTGATGATATGGAGCTATATGACTTGAGAGAGTGTAGGATTGGCCTACAAGATTGATGGTAAGATGAATGTTAATCTTTACACTAGCATTTTGGAGAATGAATTCAAGAAACCCTTAACTATTATGACAAGTCTCCTATAGACATTGTCTTTCAGCAAGACAATGACTCCAAGTATGCCAGTAAGAAGGCTCAGAAGTGGTTTGAAGATCATAGATATGAGGTTATAATATGGCCTGCACAGTCTCCTGGCCTCAATCTAATTGAACATCTATATTTTATTCTGAAAAGAAGGCTTGCAGAGTATCCTAATCCACTGTTATGCTTGGCATTACAAGTAACATCTAAACAGTAAACAAAGAAGTCTTAGTGTATCCCTAGATACAAGTTGTATGAGTTAATCAGTAGATTACAGGCCCTGGTCTGCATAGGTCAAGTCAGAGAATGCAAGCATAATAGTAAAGATATATATAAAGGAATTAAAGTGGAGCTTTAATAAATGAATAAGAGTTTAAAAGCAATCAACAAATAGGAAAAAGAGAGGTGAAATTGTACAATGGAATGTAATAGAATATGATAGAAGGATTAGTAATAGGAGAAAAGATAGAACCATAACATTACCCCCATTTTAAGGGTAATTTACACTGCAAATTAAATAATCAAAGGTGGAAGCAAGATTTGTAATCAGAAAGAATGTCAGATGCATTACCTAACTGCCATTCAGTCATCCATTCGTTCTCATTTGTTCTCAGAACTAGGGAAGCCTTTCTATTTAATATAATAAGATCTTCAAGATGGGGATCTGCTGTAGGTATCACAACCTAGCTAGGCACTAGCTATAGGGGACCAAAAACAACCACAAATTTCAAATTTTTTTACCCAAGGTTTTGGGCCATAATAGGATCCCTGACACCTCTGCACCATGGGAAATTCCCAATGTATGTGTGGTCTAAAGTTGGCTGGCAGTCTTTCTCATGCAAAAATTATTTTGAACCCTGGACCATGCTCAATACATTTCATTTTGGACCCTATACACTTGGGAAAAGACTACACAAACATGGCCAGACCACCTGAAAAGTACCCCCTAGGTGAAAACCTCTATAGGTATAATACAACCTAAGAGGTACCTGAAATGGAGTGACTAAAGTGGGACTAGCAAGAAAGCCATGTGCTGACTATACTCCCTTAAAGTGTACTTTACTGTAAACTCTACCATCTATAATAACAATGAGAAGAAAGTTGTAACTGCACTCATATATATAACAGAAGGAAACACCGCTGCATGGGCAACCACATTCTATGAAAATGTAGACCAGAAGACCAGTAAATCATTTGGCACCTTTACAGACTTTGAAAAAAATTTCTGAGCAATGTTCATTCCCATAGATGTGAGCATTGTTGCTCTGAATAAGATTGCTGGGCTCAAGCAGAAAGGTGACCTTACTTCTCACATCACAAAATTCTACTCCCTCATTGCTGTTGCAAATGTCAAGGAATCCTACATCCTTATTTATGTTTAATCTTGAGCTACACTCCAACCTCGTCCATGCCATTCATATGATGGAAACCATCCCCAATGACTTCAACAAGTATGTCACCATGATTATGAAGATTGATAGCAACATCAGTAGGAGCCAGACCACCATCACCCACAACTTGAGCAAGAACTATCATTTCCACTGTCCAAACTCTAAACCCCAGTGTAAGGACAATGATGCTATGGACATGGATTGCCTTCATGAAGAAGGACATTGTGACCACATGATGAAGGGGCTATGCTTCTCTTGTCACAAGCAAGGGCACCATGCTGCCAAGTGCCCTACTAAGGAAAAAGATAAGAAGAAGAAGAAGGTCCTCGTATGCCAGGAAAAGATCAAAGAAGAGAGTGAGGACAAGGTTGAAACCTGTCATCTCACTGATGATTTTTGATGTGGAAGACTGATACAACATCAGTATCTTCCAATGTAACAATATGACTTGTACAGACTATTGGTGAACACAAGAAACTTTGCATTCCAATGACACTTATTTCCAAAACTCATCTGAAAACCATTGAAACCACCAATGTTGTTGACTCCAGAGCAGCCAGTACTTTCATCTCTGAAGATTTTATTGAACTTCAAAAGATCTGGACCCACTGCCTCTCGAAATTGTTCAAAGTTACCACCACTGATGGAAGCCTTTCCAAAGCAGACCCAGCACCCATTATTGCATCTTAACAGTTAAGATTGACAACTGTGCCATGATCAGAAAGTTTAACATCACTCATCAATGGAACAGATCTGTGCATCAGATCAGATCAGATCATGGATCCAGAACTTTGGATGAGAAGCATAGATATATGGGATATGACAATGACATACTCATCATGTTCATCCTCAGCACCATCTTCAATATTTGTGGTTAGTTGTCCTCATATTTTAACTGTTTTCTCTATGAAATCCCAAAGACTGTTAAGGTTGTACTCAAAGGATATTGGATCTGAAGGGCTTCGGGCTCAGCTCATACCCTGTGCCCCTTTTCTGAGTATAGCCCAGTATTTCAGAATGCTATACATATTGTATCCAAAGATCCAGATGGCTATCATAACATATCCAAAGGTCTGGACAACTATCATATGAGATCCAGAAGTAAGGATAAGTATTGTATTCCTATCCAAAGATAAGGATTAGTATCATATACTTATCCGAAGGTACATCTGGATATCGGATGGAAGTATAAGGCTAGTCTAGACAAGTCTAAGACTCGAAACTAATGGAGTGTAGACTATCCGAAGATAGCAGATATGTTAGACTATCAGATACAATCCTTAAGTCTCAGAGGGTGACAAGAGTTGATAAGACTCGAGTCCACATAATAGAATGAGGACAATCTAAGATGATATTTGAACTAGGGTACTACATGACATATACAAGAGTTTATATATGATAGAACTAAGCAAAAGGCTATGCACAAAGTATCGCAATGTATAAGCAATGCTTATTACAAGTCAAAGATAGGCCAGAAGTTTATCACAGGTTAACAGATCAGTAAACATAGCTGGAAGTAAGCATAACCAATATACCAGAAGGGAAGATATACCAAATGGAGGAAATAAGCAGTGTTTAACATTATATGAACAGGATATGAATGAAGAAGCTTATCATAATGGATCTGGTATCCAGAACTTCAGATGAGAAGCGCAAATGTATGGGATATGACAAAGACACAGGTTAGTAAATTCCTGGTCAAAAGGGCACAACACATAATCTGATATGTGACTAGAAAATTCAATCAAATCTGTCAAGATATTCATAGATATCTGTTCTTGATGTAATGCTGCATCTTCCTCATCATCAACTGAAGTATTGTCATATGAAAAGGCCATACATTCTGCATCAAATCTATCCACTGCATTCACAAACTCATACCAGTTGAACATTTCAAAGGTATGACTCACATAAAAATCACCTCCACCTATTAAGTAACTCATGACTTGCTGGTGAGAAGTTTCTTGATGACCCATCATGGCATTCACCAATTTTGTGAGTAAATTCTAATCTTTTTTATTTAAATTTTGGTGCTGATCAATAGCATACTTTGCATTATGCATTTTAGTTGCATACTCCAATGCCTGCAGGCTGATATACATCAGTAAATCACCTTTAGTGATATACTCTGTAATGTAGAAAATGGCCACTTTTGCTGCTTCACCCAAGCCAATAAACTGGGTATCCATATTACACTGTAGGAGAAATAAAATAAGGTCTGTGAAGTTGTTGATTCTTCCTCTCCAGCACCTCAGCTCAATAGAACCAGTTTCAGGATCAAGAGTTGTAATGTCCTACACAGAGCCATCAAGACACATGCAACAATTTGCATCTCCCTTTTTTTCTCCATTTTCAAATGTTTATAGCAAGTATCATTGTGTATGTGCCAATTACATTCTACAATGAGGCAAGCCAAAAAATCTTTAAACTCGTACTGAAATGAATCTCAATCTAGTTCTGCTTCTTGCAGCTGTCACTCATGTCTTGGATCACACTCACCTTCTGAATAAACAGGTTTTTTGATATCCATAGATGAAGTTTCAGATACAGAACCCTCATCATATGGAAGTTCACAGCTAATGATATTTTCCAGCCAGCCAAACATATCATTCTTGAAAGAAATATCTTCTGCAATGTGATCTTGCAGCAACTGAGGACTAGGATTTCCAACAATCCATAATAGCTATGACAATGTAAAGTGTCTCTTCCTTGTGCTTCAACCATGCCATAATATGTGTGACAATGCTCAAATGCCTGGTCCATGCTTATACCTAAGAATAATGTTGATGAAAGCTTGAATTTGTAAGTCAAAAGCAAGTGCCACAGCATCTGGTCAAGAAGTAACCATCTTAGCTTATTCAAATGAAGTCATGACTAACCAAGCATCCAAATCTATATCAACCACAGAAGAAAGGACATAACCAGTCAAATCATGGGGATTGAGTGTCACAAATAACACTAGGGTGCAAAAAAATTTCATCAGGGCACAGATTTCATTGCATTGATATAATTTATACCCAATGCTCTCTCTTAAAGTTCTTGTTGAGGCTTGAAGATGACAGAGAAAGCACATGGCCTTTTTTTCCTGAGTACTTGAAGGTTTTTCATGGATAGAATGGGTCCACTTATTAGCCAAAGCAGTGAGTGATGGACCAATGTCCTTCAATTCTGTCACTAATGAATGTTGCTGAGAAGCACTAACCTGAAAGTTTGTGTTCATACTGACTTCCTTTTTCTGAATCATATTCCAACAAATAAAGGCAAAGTTTGCATCTTTTCTGAAAGGAGAATCATACTGTAACAATAGATTCTGCACCTGGGCTTCCATTGATAAATACTACTTTGGTGAGTACCCACAGTGATAAAAGCTCTCAATATCCCAGGAATCAAGATGCAGAAATAGAAAGAACATCAGTCCTGGATCATTGTCTGTGACAAACTCACTGCCAGACTGAGAGAGAAGAAAACATTTGTGATCCAGTACATAAGCCAATGCATGAAGCTTTATTTTTTCCTTACTTTGCAACAAATGATTCCTTTGTGTGAAACCCACACTCTCCATAACAATATCTCCAGAACTGACATCAGGTGATAAGTCAACATCTCATATATCAACAACCTCAGAAGTCAATGCTTCATGCACATTGCTTTCCCTTGGCAAATGACAAACTTCCAATGAAGCTGGCACACTACAGTCAAGTTTGAAATCCTCAACATCAAATAAAGATCCATATTTGACTGACTATAAGAAACACCACTCTTCTGATACCTGTCATATCCCATATATTGCTCTTCTGTCCTCTGGACTTGAGTTCATTACTCTTGTCAATACTCTGAGACTATAGGATTAAGTCCTATAGTCTATATCTCCATTTCTATCTTGTGCACATACAGCACATGTGCCTCACTTGAGAGCCTCAGGGTGTATCTTTTGCTGAAACTCAACAATAATATTGTGTTTCTCCTCAAAGGTGCTAATCACAGGAAAATCTATATCATCAACAACAGGATAACCTCTCTGTTGTTGACTCCTGTCATAATATGCTGCACTCCAAGCTAAATTATTGAGTCATTGTGTTTCAGAAAAGCATGATTGAGCAAAATGATGAGCAGCTGCATCAGACTTGCAATAAGAATCACAAAAAGGGTCAGGAAGGATCTGATGAGAAAAGTCACAATGAGGAACCTTAGGAGCTTGAATACTACTAAATTAGATATACATACATTCAGCATTGCAAACATGCACAAGCAACATATCATGACTATGATCCTTACAATGAGTAGCAATTGCATCAATGGCATGCACAAACATGATCACCATATACTGCTCCTTAGTAAACATCAAGAATTGTTCAATAAGTTACTGCAAGCTAGGAACAGCAACCAGCAACTACACACCCATGGTATACTGTCTAGACACCAAAAGATGTTCACAAGAAACCTCAAAAAAAACCAAAATACTTGCACAGAATGCAGGATGTTAAAGTTGCTGTTGTCATACAAAGGTTGATTGGAAATCACTAGTGAAACAGGAGAAGAAGAAACTGCCACTTGCAAAAAACATGAAGTCATGATATAAGACAGTTTTATCAAGAAAATATACACATATGATGAGGTCAAAAATGACTGTCATATCCCATACATTTGCGCTTCTCATCTGAAGTTCCGGATGCCAGATCCAATCAGATCCGATCCACAGATCCATACCAGATCTGTCACGATAAGCTTCTTCATTCATATTCTGTTCATATAACATTAAACACTGCTTATTTCCTCCATTTAGTATATCCTCCTTTCCGGTTTATCAGTTATGCTTTCTTCCGGCTATGTTCTACTGATCCGTTTCACTTGTGATTAATTTCTGGCTATGTTTACTGATCCGCTTCACTTGTGATTATCTCCCGGCTTATGATTGGCTTCTAATAAGTGTTGCTTATACATTGCGATACTTTGTGCATAGCCTCTCGCGTAGTTCTATCATATATAAACTCTTGTATATGTCTTATAGCACCCCAGTTCGAATATCATCTTAGATTGTCCTCATTCCATTATCCGGACTCGAGTCTTAACAACTCTTGTCACCCTCCGAGACTTAAGGATTGTATCCAATAGTCTATACGCATCCGCCTCTATCTACGGATAGTTGATACTCTGTTAGTTTCTAGTTCTAGACTTGTCTAGACTAGCCCTTATACTCTCGTCTGATATCCAGACGCCATCCGGATAAGTATATGATACTAATCCTTACCTTTGGATATCATACGATACTATTCCTTGTCTTCGGATAGGAATACGTTACCCTCCTCCATACCCAGATACCCTACGATAGTCATCTGGACCTTCAGATACGCTACAACAGCCATCCGGATCTTTGGATACGATACTTATAGCATTCTAAAATACAGGGCTATACTCAGGAAAGGGGCACAGCGTACGAGCTGAGGCTGAAGCCCTTTGTATCCGTTACCCCTTGAGCATGACCTTAACAATGACAAGGAATTGTGGTGGGAACAGATAAAGGGGCACCAAAAAGGTGACTAAGACCTGTTACAAACTCAGATAGAGTCATGCCAATAAAGGCTAAGCCAAGATCCGGACCAACAGAAGACAAGGCTTTATTGGGCTAAGGACTCCTGCAGGATCTAGAGCAATTGAGGACAAAGGCTAGCCTTCTTCCCAAGGAGCTAGAGTTCAAGTATTGAAGAGAACCAAGTAGATTCAAGTTAGAGAAATACAAGCAGTGAGTCAGAGATAGGGGAACATGAGGAGACAGCAAGGTGAAAGAGAAGTAAGTGAAAAGGAAGCAAGGTGATATAGAAGCATAGTGGAATGGAAGAGAAGCATACTGTGAGAAAAGAATAGGGTGACTGTAACAAGACTGGACCATGGATTCTGGGATGATCATGCAGATGGACAATTAAAACTGACAGACCAGTACCTATTCTAGGTCCTGGAATTTCAGGCTGCTTTATTTGCTTTTTTTAAGTGAAATAAGTATGAAATAAATGTGAAATAAGCAAAAATTCAGAGATGGAGTGTGCTTAATTAAGTGGCACACACCTTTTTACTCAAATGACTTAATAGTCCTTTTCACATAATTAAATGACAAATTAAGTGAGAAAAGCAACCAGTGGTTTCCTGATGTGTGATGCAGCAAATATAAAGGAGCTGCTCAGGAGAGAGGGGTTGACCTCAAATGTATCCAGGATATCCATCATATTGGGGGACAAGAAGCTTTATGGAATGCTGACAAATCTTATCACAATGCATCATTTCAGAGCCACTAAGACTGGAGCAGGCTTCACCATCCACCAAGTGGTATCCTAGATGCCTGTAACCTATGGAGTGAGACTCACTCACTCAATTGTCTTTCCAGGCTGACAATGAATCTCAGCTCCACATTTACATGGACAGCTTCTTCTATCTAATCCTGAACTGGCTAATGGATATTCCCAGTGTGGAGGAGCTTGCACACCAAGCCAAGATATCAGGCATGAGTCCCATCTTACATGACATTGGTGGGTTATTAATTCAACTTGGTATGTAATTACAAAACTCAACCTATGGTCAGCATCTGCTCAGATCTGACTAGTACCTGTCAGCACTTGGTCAGCCCTATAGTTGCATAGCAGACTCTATAAGAACATCTGATAGAGGAAAGGTATAGCTACATTGGTGTAAACAGGTTAGACCACCACTCACACATAACTGTTACACCCAAAGGTAAAATACTAAAAGCTTAAATTTCAGTACCAGCAACAGTATATGTACTAATTATGAGAACTCAGGTAAGCCAGCGTGCTTACAATTGGGCTGCTATTGTGGTGTAAGGAATCATATTTCTGTAGGCATGGAAAGGGCCTATTTACACAAGCTGTCCATTGATCATTTGCACTATGGAGTTGCATTGACACTTCCCTGCATAGCATGCCAAAGGCACATGCTTTCCCACATTCTATCACCGATCATCCAGGAGGACTAATCCATGTCCGAACACCCCTCTAGTACATCATATTCCATGCTGCATGAGTGTAACAAGGACTGCAGTGCTATTACATGTCATTACATACTATCACACATGTTCTCCCTATCCCTTCCACATCTGATGAGATCTTACTTAGTATAAAGCCTGATGGTAGTGCTACTATTCAATTATTCCCCTTTACTGTACTCCCCTAGCATTTGGGTTTACTTTAGAGTAGTAGTCACCATTAGGGTGTGCACCCTGTGGTTATTGTGTTTTGGCTTAGATTAGATCGCCTAATCAAGCCTTGCTTTTTGTCTGCTCCACCTTTGCTCTTACTTTATATCATGCTCGCTTTCACTCACATCACTTCACGCTCATTATAAATCCCTACACCACTTCCTACCTCCTGTAGGCACATGCCTTCCTACACTTCATTTACCTTAGCACATGCTTCCTGCACTCTGCTTGCTATGCATTCTCATCTTGCACTTTGTGCCTCTCTATATCCTTGCGTGTGCCCCCTGTCTACTTGAGTTATCTCTTATTTCTGGTTCTGTGTGTGGTAGCAGTCCCCTTTAGGGACAAACACGTCTGTCTCAGGCATAGCAGCCTAGGCGCAGTAAGACCCAACATTCTGCCTCACCAGCAGTGTTGTTGATCTCACATCTAGAGATTGATTGTACACGCTGCAGTCAGTCTTCATGCCTTCAGCAGTATGATCAACATTCACATTTCTACACAAAGGTATAACTGGTATGCATGATACTTGGGCCATCAAGCTGTCTGTCAAATTATCTTGTGCTCTTGCCTAGAATTGGGGGTAAACATAGTATACAAGTGAGTCAAGCTCAAGCATGCACTTCCAGTGGTGTGACAGGAAAAACTCTCCAGAACAATTTATCGAATGCTCACATACAGTGTGGCATGCACACCAAGAGTGAAGCACGTTACCTGAAGTAACCTGGTCCTGTATTGACATCGTCCTTGTAATATGCCAGCCTCTTCAAGACATCTGACATCATTGGTCACTGTTTCAAGTCTTCATTCATGAGCTCTCAAACTATTTCAAGTAGTGCATTGTGATCCTTGGATGACCTACAAAGAGAGCACAGCTCCTCAAATGTCTTTCCACAGGACCACAAGTCTGCATGGACTGCACTATAGGGGCCTTGACCAGCCACAACTTCAGGCACAAGATATCTGGTGGTTCCAACAATGCTGTGAAGCATGTGTTCAGTGCCTTTGACATGTATGGATCTGTTGAAGTCGATGATAGACAGGCAGCCACCGTCAGTGGGAAGGAGGATATTTGGAGGCTTCAGATCCAGGTGTGCCATGCCATGCTGATGCATGAAGTGAATAGCTTGGCAACAGGCCATAGGTATGCACTGGGGTTGTATAAGCTTATAAGGTGGCTGCTGGCCATAGGCATTGATATAACATTACCCCCTTGCACAGGCCAGATTTGGACTGGCCAGATGGTGTAGTTTGAAGGAGATTCAATTCCAATGACATATCACAAGATCTCAATCTCCCTTTGCCCCTCTTTCACAATTTTCAGATATCCTCATTGAGAATCATCCTTGATATTCAACACCAAAGCTAAGAATGGATGCTGTAGGATGTATTGTCAGTGTTATCATATTACAAATTGCAGTGGTACACACCCCAAACACAATGAATGAGATGTTGTAATCCATCTCTTTCAAAAAATATCAAATGTCATCAGCATCAAAGATGCCAAGATCATCCTGAGCACCACTGGTTTCATGATATTCTTTGGGGTCTGAAGCCAGTGTCGTTCTAGGTGTTTTGTTTTGTTGAGCATGTGATGTAAGAGAAATCACCTTGAGAGCAGCATCCTTGATGTTACCAAGGCATTTCTCATTCTTTGGATCAAGTTTTCCTGCTAGATTGTCAAGCTCCCCCACAAGGTTGTACATCTCATGAAGGAATGTGACTGCCTCTTGGGCCTTTTTAAGGTCAAAGTCTTTCTGGGCAATAAATACCTGGCCTCTGCATAAGAAACAAAAAGCAATGACAGACCTTTCTATCCTTACCAGGCTGGGCAATGATATATCTTTCAACAGTCAAATTTTCATGGAGATAGATTTCCACAATGAAAGATTTCTCTCCACTTGGTATTGTCCTACGCATGCAAGAGTGATGCCTTGAACTAGCATGTGACATTGATCAGACTTGTTCTTCTGTGAAACCACTTCACAGATCATGAAAGGGCACAGAAACAAAGTAGATGAAACCATGCAATCATTGGTTGGGTGGAACTTGCATCAGGAGTTGCAATTATCCCAAGTATTCAGGAAGATGGGGAATTCCCAAGGCGTCTGCCTGAAAATCCATGATGGTTAGTTGGACTAAAGAGTGGATCCCACTTACTCCTTGTATTTTAAATGTTCACTGTGACGGGAAAAGAAGGGTGGTGATATAAAATTCACAGTGAAATTGCTAGCCTTTTGGGAGGAGGAGCCATTCTCAAGAAGAGTGGAGTCTTGGTGATAAGACCAGAGGACACTGAAGAAGGCTGTGAATTCTTGGGTATTCTTCACATTGATGGGGTTGTCCTCAGTGGGCGCCAGCAAAGTGGGCCTAAATGTGTTATCAAAAAGTACCTAGTAACTTGAGACATTTTCCAGGTCCCTTGTTGCATCAGGGGGTTTGATCTACTGGATACGATGTAGGGACTCATATTTCTATGGGCGTGTAATGGGCATATTCACACAAGCAGTCCATTTATCATTCGCATAATGACTTGCACTTCCATTGGTATATCATGCAACACGTTCCTGTATAACGCGCCATAGGCGCGATGCTTTCCCACGCTCGCGCTTAGCGCACGTTCTCACGCATTTTCGCATTTCTCACACATTTTCATGTTTCATTGCGCATTTTCATGTGTCATCGCATTTCATCGCGCATCATCGCATTTCATTGCCTATTACCTGGGAGTGCCTATCCATGTCCAACCACCTCATTGGTACATCATATTCCTTGTCTCATGGTTGTAACAAGCATTGCAGTGTTATTACATGTTATTACATACTATCAGCGCGTTTTCTTCCTATCCCTTCTGCATCCAACGCGATTTTGTCTAGTATATAGTTTGATGATCGCACTACTACTCTCCCCCATTACTCCCCTTTACTGTACTTCCCTCACTATCAGGTTTTACTTTGAAGTAGTAGTCACCATTAGGGCGCACTTTGTGTTACCTATGGTTATTGTTATTGGACTAGACTAGATTAATCAGACCTCACTTTTTGCTCGCTTTGCGTATCCATCGATCTGTTATCTATCCGCCCCCTCTATATCACTCCTTATTCTCCGCATTCCATCTGCGCTTTCCCACAACAATGCACGCTATAAGCGCATGCCTTCCCATGCTTCGCTTACCTTAGCACGACTTTCCCACACTTCATGTTCTCATCGCGTTCTTTGCATTTCTTTGCATTCCTTTGCATTTGTCTCGCATTTCTTCTCACACCTTTGCGCATCCTTCAGACTACAAGGGTCTCTCATATATCTGGTTCTGTGTGCAGTAGCAGTCCCCTTTAGGGTCAAACACATCTGTCTCAGGCATAGCAGCCTAGGTGCAGCAAGACCTAACATTCTGCCTCACCAGCAGCATTGTTGATCTCACATCAAGAGAGTGATTGGGCAAGCAGCAGTCACTTAGTGCCTTCAACGATCAGAGTGGTTGATGGGTTTGAGCCTGATAACAGCCTTGGATGGGGGTCCACATGAGATGGCAGGCTGGTGCTTGGTACAGCATATATACACGCTTGATCCAGTCAATCTTCTATCTCAGTGATTGAATCTGGTCGTTCTTGACTATTCATCAGCCAGGTACCTGTCATGATGACAGGTGAATGAGTGGAGAGAGAGGGAGCTAGAATCACAAGGTATGCTATGCTTTGGTCAGTTAACATTGACATATGTTATTTTAGGTACTCACATCTCAGTTTCTACTAGAACTGAGATGGGTGTGCCAATGGGCACTTAGTTTTATACTAGGTGAGTAAGGAACAAAGAACAAAGTTTTCTGACATATGTATATTGCAGGGTGCAGGGTGATGTCAGCAGGGTGTAGCCTATTGGATGACCTGGCATATGCATTCAGACCTCCTTGTTCTGCCTGTACCTAACATGTTGGATCCATCAGGTTCCCCTATCTCTCCATCGGATTACTTGGACTTCAACAGTACCACCATCCAAGTTATATCCAATGTCTTGCATGGTCCATGACTGCAGCTTCAATACGGTGACCTGCAAGTGACAAAAAAGCTCTTCATCTTGCTTACACACATTCTTAATGGCTGGACCTATATCATCTGAAGAAGAGGATGATGTCAATTGTCAGCAGATACAGCAGCAGTGTACCTTCAAGTTGCAGAAGCTTGATCGCCAAGTAGACATGATCATTTCTTAGTTCTGATCCCAGTACTTTCAAAGATTTATACAGCAACACTTCTATCCAATTATACTCATCCAGACATTGTTGGATGACATCGGTGATGTCCAAGTCATTGTTGTCATCAGAAATTATTACAGGGCTCTTGAATTTGTAGAACATGCATTGCTGATATGCGATCCTCTTCAAGACTCATTCAGCATTGGGATAGTTTGATTTGATGTATTGGAAGATTTTCAGGATTTTGCTTCTTGCAGGTACTGGTTGGAATTTGATGTAGTACATTTCGCTCTCCAGCACAACAAAGAAATCAACCTTGGCTGACTCGTCCCTACCTGACATTAGCTGAATGCAGACTCATTGAGTGCCATCAGTAAACCAGTGAAACTATTACATGACTATATATTGCAGTTTTCTCCAAGGGCAATGCTTCTTTTCTGTACATTACTATCCCCTATGGTCACTTCATGACCCACCACTACTTCATGATTTTCAACTACAGACCTCAAATTTACACCAATCACTTAGCTACTTCACTGAATACATTCAACATATTCCCATATCCTATTCCAAGTGAAATGAAGCAATTTCATAAAGAAATGATAGAGATAGTATTTTCTATGTGACACCAGGAAAAGTCACGAACTAGTGTCACCTGCTGACACTGCCGATATCAGACATTGAATTCACCAAGAACGCTCACCTTCATGATTGTTACAAGCTGGGATTCATTGCTATGCCATGGGATGTTGCCAGGGGAAGCTAGCAGCATCTACTGACACTGAGTATGAGTCATGAATCCAGGCAGCACTTGCAGATGTTGCAAATGGCACGCACAAGAATATCACAAGGGCTGCAAAGGCATACAAGGTAAAATCAATGTGGTTTCAAGTCCCTACACTTGAAGCTTGAATGCTAAACTCATTTTACAGGTTGCATGGCAGACTCTTAAAGATCACTGTAGTGGTCTTCATATGTCTGTGAAGGATTACAGCACCTCATGGCAGATCCTTAACCCACATCCATATTTCACTCAGCAATATCTGCCTTAACATTAATCATTGCTATACACATACAAATCCATATAACCCGGTGTAAGGAATAATGCCTCTCATCGTGTGATATGGCACTTTTCACTAGGGAGTACATGGCACAAATTTGCAGCACCACTCTGGGTGCTATCTGCAGCTATTCCTATATGAGGCGCAGCTTTCCCGCACAATGCGTGTGCTTTCCCACACTTGAAGTGCCCAATAGTGCCAGCCATCCAGAAGCATCCATCCACTGTCCACCAAGCTCTCTAAGTGCGTATATTCCTATTTCCCTTATTCGCATATTGTTCCACTTTTATTTTTATCATAGACCCTTACTTTACATACCTTACTCGGTAGCACTTCAGTTCTGCATGACAGCGTTTAGGCACCATATATAAGTGCCAGCAGTACTTACTATTGGAGGACTTTTCAGTTGACAGAACTTTCCACCCACTATTTACCTAGCAGAATAAAGTAGAAATCCATTCATTTTACACTCTCTCATTTGTGCATATACATGCGCACTTTCCCACACTTCACACAGCACACGCGCACATTCCTGCGCCTTTATGCCTTGTGTGCACCTGCACTTTCTCGCGCCCTGCATTGGCCAACCAGTAGCGCCTTCAGTGCATACAACTAGATCCTTGCTGCACTTGCTTCCCCTTTAGGGTCAAACACACTTGTCATCTCAGGTATAGCAGACTAGGCAATGCGCGACCTACAACAATTATAGATACAGTCAGGAGCTTTGTTTGTGCCTCGCTGTGTAGTTGTTTCTACACTGGACATACTGTAACTTGCAACATAGTATTAGCATCTAATAATTGCATGGTATATTCGAGTTTCAATGTTGTCGAGCATGCCGAGCGGACTCTGAATTTGGCCAGAGTGACTGTCAGTGACTCTATGTGACATCTAAGGTAGACCTTGCACACTTTCAACAAACATCACATGATAAAGTGTGATAAAACATGACAAAAGCACTGATTGTGTATAGGAAAGATAACAGGATCAGTTTGAGAAAATCAGAGATGGATAAGTTGTAGAGAATAGCTCTAGCTACAAATCATCCATTACTGATTGTTTATTCATATCATGTTTCAAGAGAAGATGTTCAATCTTTAGTCTACAAAGCTAATCAAGGTTCAACTGAGTCCAAATTTGCCACCAGACATGCTGTTAGTGACATCCGGAGGTCCCTTCCACCCTCTTCACTGCCAGGATGCCCAAGCATTCACCAAAGGTGCACTCGGCCCTTGAAAACACAATTCGGAAATGAAATGGTTTCTGATGGAACTGTGCAGGTTCGCATCGAGATCATGGCACTTTATGGACACTTATCACAGAGGCTTAAACAGGAAGCAAGCTGCTTGGGCAGCAAAAAGGTATCATGGACATCATGTCCTTCCTGATTCAATCCTGAGTGAGCTTGATGCAGCAAAGATACTATAAGTAAATTTTGTTTAGTATTTACTTAGTATGCATTGACTACATAGTGTTATGATCAAACTAGTACACCACCTGCAAGTACAGTATCTTTACAGTATTGTTCATGATAGGAACTTTGACTGAACTTCTCGGTCTTGAAGGGATTACCCATCTGGCCAACATACATGTCACACCTTGGTCACAGCACGTGAGGTTTGCTGAAAGTGCGCAAGGTCTAAGGTAGGGCTACTACAAAATCGACCAACATCATGTGACAAATGTATTGAAAGCGTGATGGAATTGCAAAACTGATGAAGGCTCTAGGATAACATGAAGGAGAGAAAATATGAAACCTGTGGATGATGGATCATGCTATATAGTACAGTTCACAGGGACCTGATTCCTTAAAAAGTGCATGTAGTGTAACTTATGGATGTTAGATGGGATGGTAGTATTTATCAAAGTAAGATTACACATCACCGCTGGCCGGTGATTACATTCCACAGTCACCTCATTCGGTTCCATTACCCTCACCAAGATGGCTCCATGCAGCAAGAGGAACCATACGAGCATTGCAAATCTTTGAAGCAGATGTCAAGAGCCATGTCTATGCAAGGTGAACAAAGAGAACCAGAACTTGAAAGGGAGCTTAGTGCCTCAATCCCCTAAACCTCATTAATGCATTTCTAGTCCTCTAAACCCTGAAAAACCAGTATTAGAGAGCGAGAATTAACACCTTAAACTAAATTACCTTGTGTTTGAAAGCAAAACAAAAATTAAGCCAATCCTGAAACATCCTTGGACCAGGTTTTAGTTTAGGGGACTGTGTGACAACTTGGTATGAATTCAGAAGGGTGCCAGCAGACTATATTATATTAAACATAAAAATATTCTTTTGTTTTGCTTTCAAACACAAAGTAATTCAATTTCAGGTGCTAATTCTTGCTTTCTGTTGGAGCTGATACCAACAACAACCGCGGAGATCAAATGTTGGAATGCCAACATGTACTATATATTACGGACTCGTTCAGCTACACCCTTTTCCCTCAGTCACTTATCTCGGACTGAGGGTATGTCGTTGTTCTCCCGCCCACCTATATGCTAACATGTACTTTAGTCTAACTGTATCGTCTAGGTACAGTTATATAAAGTCACTTATCTCGGACTGAGGTCTAACTGTATTGTCTAGGTCTTAAAGGTTATGAGCCCTGGCTCTGTATAAAAGAGCCAAAACCTCTAGACGGTTTAGATCACCAGGACCTTCTCCGAGCGCTTTAGCGTATCTTGGACGTTACCTTACTTGTCGTTCCAGCAGGTGCTGAACACTTTTTTTTTTTCATCGGCGGGCACTACTTAGTAAATCAATACTCTACGCCCGGGCCATCAACACTTCCCTTATTAGGGCTGTTTCTTCGAAGGATCCTCCAAACATGTCAGGCGCATATATATAGCCCCTCCCGTCGTTACATCCTTCTCCACTTCTTTATCCCTTACCACCATCATGGCACCCCACACTCGTGCGAGGACCGACCTCGACGGAAGCGGGGCACCGCTACCTGGACTTAATGTACTACAACCAATCATCACCCCAGTCACGCCGCCCACCATGCCTAATCCGCCTGCTGCACCTACCGTGACTGCTGCGTCATCCAGTGTCCCGCAGGCCATTCCGCATGTTGTTCCACAGGCTGTTCTGCAGGCCATGCCGACCCATCCGGCGATGTTTTACCCCCCTGCCACCTCATCAGCTGTCTCTATCACTGCGTGCCGCCTCTCGAAAACCGACCTTGATAAGATCGAACTTCTTGACAGAGCCAAGAATAACTGGACCTCATGGTCCGAGCTCATGCTAGAGTTCTTTCACCTCAACCTCCTTGAAGGTTATACCACAGGTACGGTCACTCACCCATATGCAATGCGTGAGCCACTAGCGGCTAGGAACTGGGATCTCAACAACGCCGGCATAGTTGCTGCGTTGCGAAACCGTGTATCTCCTGACGACAAGCGCGTCCTTGATGGCGTTACCACAGCTCATAGGGCCTGGAATACACTACGCTCACGCCATCAGAAACTCGGGCCTATCACACAGATCTTGAAGATCCAGGAGCTTCTCAATGTTCGCTACTCAAAAGACGCCAACCTCGCTGAGACCAGCTACCGTCTTACAGAGGGAGTTCGTGCTATTTTCGACATGGGTATCCCAACTCAACAAGTCTTCCTCTCGATCATCATGCTGAATGCCCTCACTGGCGACCTATCCCACGTACGTGATCAAGTTGCAGGCTCTCTTGCAGCCAGCACTACCGTCAATCCTTTCACACCGGATGACATCCACGTCCGCTTGGATATGGAACAACAGCTGATTGACGCTGATAGGAACCGCAGCTCACCTACAGATATTACCCTTGTTGCCCAGGGAGGCAGGTCTAAGACCTGCCCTACCTGCAAAGGAGCGCAACACAGAGGTCAATGCTGCTCCCACTGTTCCAAACGTGGCCATATTGTGAGTGAGTGCTTTGCCGAGGGTGGTGCTGCGCACGGTCGTCATGATGAGATCCTCACTGCGAAGCGTGCTGCGCGCAAGAAACGTGACAACAATAGCTCTAAACCCACTAATAACAAGGTGCCTGCTTCATCTGCGCCAAAACCACCATCAGCCCATCACACTGACTCTTCCGGTCAAGCATACCTCCTGGATAGCTCCACCGGGGAAGCCTTTTACATTGCGACACCCAATCCAGCACCCACTCCACATTCTGAGGAGTTTGCTGGGCTCGCACACGACACCATCACACCTAGTTTCATCCAGGAACTGTCTGAATTCGATCTTGCGGAGTGGGATGCTATGTTTATCGACTGGGAGAACCTACAGACGACTGTTGACTGGTGTACTCACAGCTGCAACACCGAGTTTGCTGGCATTGCCAACGATGCCCTACACCGACCGAAGTATACTGTCGTGGATCTCAAGGCTACCCCATTCTACCTTGACAGTGGTGCTTCTGTCCATATCTCTCATGAGCTCTCCGACTTCTTTGCGCTCCATCGCCTGCCCCCTCGTCCTGTTCGAGGCATTGGTGGCTCTCAGGTCAGTGCCGTTGGGATCGGCTCTATCAAGCTTCGCGTTGGTTGTGGCCTCCACATCACCCTTCATCATGTCCTCTTCGTACCTTCTGCTGCTGTCCGCTTGGTCTCTGTTTCTAGCCTCTGCAGCACCGACACCTATACTACCCACTTTGATGCTAAGTCCTGCTGGGTATCCACCAAAGCTGGTGTTCGTGTGCTCACTGGTAACCTCACTTCACGCCGTCTGTACCGTGTCTCAGGCACAAACCTACAAGCTAGGCACCAACGCGCATCTTCCATCACCGAAACCGTTCCTGATGGCTCGCATGATGCGCTCTATTCTACGCCTGTCCCCACACTTGGTGTATGGCACCGACGTCTCGCTCATGCCAACATTTGCTCCGTTTTCGATATGGCACGTGCTGGTCACGTCACCGGTATGCATGCTGACCTCTCTACACTGCCTCCCAAATGTGACCATTGTCTTCTCGGCAAACAGACTAAATAATCTGTTCCAAAGGTCAGAGAGGGTTCACGCGCCACACGGAAGTTGGGCATTGTACATGTAGATTTGATGGAACATCCAGAGACTGTATCCGCCACAGGCAATCATTATGTTATGGACATTATAGATGATTTCTCATCGTTCATGTGGGTGATTCCCCTAGCCTCCAAAAGTGCTGTTTTCCCCGCCCTCCAAGCCTGGGAATGTGCTCGTGAACTCGAGACTGGGCTCCACGTCGGCATCTACCGCTCGGACAATGGTGAGTTGAAATCTTCTGCAATGAAAGAATGGCTCCTCTCTCGCGGGACTCAACACCAATTCACGGCACCATATACCTCTGCCCATAATGGTCGTGTGGAGCGTGTCCATGGGACCCTCATGAATCGTGCTCGTACCATGCATTTAGCATCTCACCTTCCTCCCAACCACTGGGACGAGTTCGTGGTTACGTCCTGCTATCTTTCTAACCGCGTTTCTGTTAAGTCCCAACAGGGCCTTACACCTTTTGAACGCTGGTCTGGCCACAAACCCAATGTGTCCCACCTTCAGGAAATCGGCTGCCGCGCCTTCGTGCTGATTCAGAGCCACAATCCCAAGGTTAATGCTCGCTCAGTTGAATGTGTGCTGATCGGGTACTCGGCCGACTCCAAAGCTTATCATTGCTACCATCGTCCTACCAACAAAGTCTTTGTCCCTTTTCATGTATCATTTATTGAATCTCATGAGACCATCCCCCACCCATTCTGAGCAACCGCTGATCCTTCCAACACTGACAACATAGTGCCTGCACCACCTCTACCCCTACCCCCCACGCCACTTGCCCCCTCCGACATATCCCCACGACGTTCAACACGTGTCACCCAACCATCCGAACACCTCTGTGCCTCGACTGGTATCCCATATGTCCCTCCCGCAAAACGTTGTCACCTGCAGCCATCAGTGACTGAAGTGCCTGATGTCGATGCACCTCCAACTGCACACATCGACCTCTCTGAGAACAACCTGGCATCACTTGTCGATGCCTTCGCTGCATCGGTCCCTGAAGACTTCGAACGCAAATTCTCCGATGACCCGGTCACCTATGCCGAAGCCATGGCCTCCCCCCATGCCACACAATGGCGTGCTGCACTTCAGGAGGAGTTTGACTCCCTCAAATGCACTGGCACTTATTCTCTTATCCCCCATTCAGATGTGCCACGAGGACGTCATATCATGCAAGGTAGACCTGTCTTCAAGCTTAAACGTGACAAGAAGGGACACCCTGCGCGCTTTAAAGCACGATACGTATGTCGGGGTCTCACTGCCATGTATGGTCAAGACTATACTAAAACCTCCTCCCCAACCGCACGCCTGGAATCGTTTCGGGTCCTGGCCCACCTTGGAGCAACCCTCGACTGGGATATCGAACAGCTTGACGTCAAAACCGCTTTCTTGAACGGTCTCCTCGATCCTGATGAAGTCTGCTACATGGAGCAACCAGAGGGTTTCACCGAGCTTGGGAAGGAAACATGGGTCTGGCAACTAGAGCGGGGGTGTCATATTCCATACATTCGCGCTTCTCATCCGAAGTTCTGGATGTCAGATCCGATCAGATCCGATCCACAGATCTGTACCGGATCCGTTACAATAAGCTTCTTCATTCATATCCTGTTCATATAACGTTAAACACTGCTTATTTCCTCCATTTAGTATATCCTCCTTTCCAGTTCATCGGTTATGCTTTCTTCCGGCTATGTTCTACTGATC
>Ga0310811_10001814_pt1 | contig 26535 bp, 27 predicted proteins | sample YCmetagenome_FD_207642 | JGI IMG/M metagenome (GOLD analysis project Ga0310811, IMG submission 207642) | Soil microbial communities from experimental microcosm in Duke University, North Carolina, United States - YC | ecosystem: Engineered > Artificial ecosystem > Soil microcosm > Unclassified ... | reverse complement strand
GGCCGGAACGATCCGGTGGCCATAGCTAAATCGACGGGCGCTCGTGCTCACGGGCGCAACCCTAGCAGCTCCACCCGCCGCACCGTGCCGGAATCCGGTAGGACGACGGTTCGCCGCAGGCTCGCGGCCGGCTCGCGGCTCTCCTAGCCCCAACGCTGTTCAGTTTGGGGTTGTGGGCTGGTGTCAAGGGTCGGTGGCGTGGACGTCGATGCTGATGGTCGCTTTGTAGGTGGTGCGGTCGATGATCGGGCCGCGGGCGTTGTATTTGGAGATCGCGCGTTTGACGATGCGGTCCTTGGTGCGTGCGCGTCGTGCGGGCAGCAGGTGCGTGAGCACCTGCTGCCCGATCTTCCCGACCAGGTCGACGACGGTGTCCTCGATCACGCCCTGGGCTTGGATGAGCTGGTCGCGGGCGGAGTTGAGGGCGACGGTGAAGCCGGCGCGGTCCGGATCGGTGCCGGGAAGGCTGTCGGTGGCGTCGGTCATCGCGATGCGCAGCACCTGGTAGGCGGTCAGCAGCGCGTAGATCTCCTGCTCGATCCCGGCCGGGGTTTGGGCGCGCAGCACCCGGCCGCCGAGGATCGTCGATTTGATCTCCGCGTAGCAGGTCTCGATCTCCCAGCGCTGGTGGTAGAGCCGGACCAGGTCGATGGCGGGGTGGGTGTCCGGGTCGGTCAGGGTGGTCCACAGCCGGTAGTGGCCGGTGGCGCGGCCGGCGGCGGTGGCGATGGTGATCTCGGCGTCGATGACGCGGATGGTCAGTGGCCCGAGCCGTGCGAGCCCGGTGCCGTCGCGCAGCCGCGCTATCTGGGGCAGTCGACGGCCGGACTTGGCGCGCACGAGCAGGTGCGCGCCCTCGGCGGTGAAGGACGGCAGAAGGTTCGCCGCGGCGAAGTTGCGATCGGCCAGCAGCAGCATCCCGGCCTTGACCTGCGTGGCCAGCTGCGCGGCCCACCGCGTCTCGCCGATCGCCGAGGTGCCGAACACCGCGCCGATCACCGATCGGGTCCCGCAGGCCACCAGCGCGAGCAGACGCAACTGCGGATAGCCGGCCCCGCCGTTGTTGCCGCGGTGCTTGGGATACACGGCCAGGTTCGCCGCCGTGTCCGGCACACTGATCACCGTGCCGTCGATCGCGACCAGCAGCAGGCCCCGGTAGCGCACCGCCGCGCCCGCGATCGTGGGCGCTGGCCCGGCCAGCAGCTCGAAGAGCGCTTTGACCGGGGCTGCGCCCAGACGCTGCCGGGCCTGGCGCAACGCGCTGCCGCTCGGGCGCTTCGGGGCGAGCGGGCCGAGCCCGGCACACAGCCGCTCCCACACCTGCACGTATCCGCATTCGGCGAACAACGCTGCGGCCAGCAGCAGATACACCACGACCCGCGCGGGCAATAGCCACAGCCGTGACTGCACCCGCCCGGTGCGTTCAAGCACGTCATCGACCATCTCGAACGGAACAATCCGGGTCAACTCACCCAGGTGGCCCGGCGCGAACACACCAGCCGCTACCCGAATCGAGCGCGATATGGCAGCCTTGTCCAACAGCGGAGCCCCCGTGGCGAGGATGTCTTGGAGTGACAAACCTCTTCTACAGGAGCTCCGCTGCCCTATTAAACGGCAGGCCTGGACACCAGCCCACAACCCCAAACTGAACGGCGTTGCTCCTAGCCCCAGGCCGCGGCGTTCGCGTTCTCGGTGGAGGTGTAGGCGTCGTGCGCGGCCTCGACGGCCTTGCCGATCGCCTGCAGCACCTGGTTGATGTCCGACTGGGCCTGGTCCCACTTGCGCTGCTGGACCTGGTAGTTCTCAGCGGCCTTACCCTGCCAGCTCGCGGCGATCGGGTTCAGCATCGACTTCAGATCGTCCAGCTTCTGGTTCAGGTTGTTCGACGTCTGCTGGATGGTCTGCGCCGCGTTCGCCAGCTCGGCGAACGTCACGAGCATCATTCCGTCTTGCGCCATGGTTTTCTCCCCTCAAAGGTCTTACGCTTCGCCGCCGCGCGGTCTCGACGGGACCGCGGGCGGAAGGTGGCCTCGACGGCCGGACGGCTTACTGCAGGCCGCTGAGCAGCTTCGAGATCGAAGACTGGTTCTGCTGTTCCGTGGCCTGGTAGTTCTTGTCGTTCGCACTGATGGCCTGGCCGATGGCGTCCAGCGCCTGGGTGAGCTTGGTGCCGTCGTCCTGGAAGCGCTGCATCAGCTGCTGGAAGGCCTGGTAGGCAGAGCCCTTCCAGGACGAGCCGAGCGGCTCGACGGCGCTCTGCAGGGAGCGCATCTCCGCCTGGATGTCCTGCACGGTCTGCTGGACGGCCTGAGCCGCCTTCGCCATATCGGCCGACGTAGTCGAAAAGCTAGACATGTGTCGCCACCTTCCCCGTTCTTAGGAATGGTCTTATCTCCGTGAACACCGCCGCCCGGCAACTCCACGGCCTGGCAGTGGGCTGCGAGTCCCGCCCCGCCCGACGCCCCCCACTGCGCAGTCTGTGCCCAGAGGTGTCGACCGCGGTTTCTCCCGCAGCACCCAAGCTACTTGGCGAGCGCTCGGGAACGGTAGTCGAGAAGCCGATATTACCCCGGCTTTACGTTTCGGGCGGCCCCGGGGTCACTCCCCGGGGCCGCCCGAACACGTGCGATATGCGCGCCCTGCTATCGGACTCGCAATGTTTTGAGCACACGCAGCGCCTTGCCGAGGACCTTCGTGTAGCGCGCCGCGTCCAGGCCCATCGAGGGCGCGATCGGCATCAGCGTCTGGCGCGCCACGGTCTGGATCTCGGTGTAGCGCCAGATGCCCTCGGAGCCGCTGCGCCGCCCGACGCCGGAGTCGCCCATACCGCCGGTGGCCGCCGCGACCGAGCCGAAGGCCGCCGCGTACGCCTCGTTCACGTTCACCATGCCGGAGTGCACGCGCAGCGCCGCCTCCTTGGCGCGCTTCGAGTCCCGGGTCCAGATCGACGAGCTCAGGCCGAACCGCGTGTCGTTGGCCGCCCTGAGCACCTCGGCCTCGTTCTCGAACCGGTAGAGCGAGACGACCGGGCCGAAGGTCTCGTCCGCGTAGAGCGTCATCCCGGGGGCCACGTCGCCGAGCACGGTCGGCTCGTAGAACAGCGGACCGACGTCCGGCCGGCGGCGGCCGCCGGCGAGCACGCGGGCGCCCTTGATCCGCGCGTCCTCGACCTGCTGGGTGACTGTCTCCAGCTGCTTCGTGTTGGTCAGCGAGCCGACGTCCGCGGCGAAGTCCAGGGTCGAGCCGAGCTTGAGCGCCTTGACCTCGGTGACGAAGCGGTCGACGAACTGGTCGTAGACCGCGTGGTGCACGTACATCCGCTCGATCGAGATGCACAGCTGGCCTGCCGAGGTGAAGCAGGCGCGGATCGCGCCGGCCACGGCCTTGTCGAGGTCGGCGTCCTCGAACACGATCATCGCGTTCTTGCCGCCGAGCTCCAGCGAGCAGCCGATCAGGCGACCGGCCGCCTGCTGCGCCACCTGCCGTCCGGTGCGGGTCGAGCCGGTGAACGCCACGTAGTCCGCGTGGTCGACCACGGCCGGGCCGGTGACCGGGCCGTCGCCGGTGACGATCTGCCACAGCTCGGCCGGCAGCCCGGCCTGGACGGCGAGCTGGCGCAGGTAGAGGCCGCTGAGCACGGTCTGGTTGTCCGGCTTGTGCACGATGCCGTTGCCCGCGACCAGGGCGGGCAGGATGTCCATCGCGGCCAGCGCGAGCGGGTAGTTCCACGGCGTGATCACGCCGACCACGCCCTTGGGATGGCGGTACTCGGTGACCTTGGTCAGGACCGGCAGCACGCCGATCTTGCGCCGCGGCCTGAGGTAGCCGCGCGCGGCGTGCGCGTAGTGCCGCGCGGTCGCCACCGAGACGCCGATCTCGTCGAACGCGTGCAGCCGGGTCTTGCCGGTCTCCACCTGGATCAGGCTCAGCAGGTGCTCGGAGTTGTCGAGCAACAGGTCGTGCAGCCGGCGCAGCACGGCGGCGCGCTCGCCCACCGGGCGAGCGGCCCAGGCGGCCTGCGCGGCTCGGGCCTTCTCGAAGGCGTGCCGCACGTCGCCGGGGCCGGACTGCGGCAGGTCCACGATGGTCTCGCCGGTCAGCGGCGCGACGATCTCCACCGACTGCGGGTTCGAGCCGACGGTCAGCTGGTCCACCAGCCGCGCCGTGAACTCGCGCGGCAGGTACGGGCGGATGGATTCGAGCCGCTCGGTCTGCCCGGTGGCCTGGGGGACGGAGCCCTCGGTGGGCACGGCCTGCGTCTGCTCGCCGGTCGCGGAAGCGTTCGTCGTGTCGCCTGCGGTCATAACGCAAAGACTAGGCCCGGGTCAGGGGCCGGGGAAACCGCGCCGGGCGCGCCGGACCTGGGACGGGCCGCAAAACTCCGGTCAAAGACCGGGCCCCGGCCCGTCCGCCGACCGGGTCAGACCACGCTCAGCGGGAGCAGCTTGCGACCGGTCGGGCCGATCTGGATCTCCGTGCCCATCTGCGGGCAGACGCCGCAGTCGAAGCACGGGGTCCAGCGGCAGTCGTCCACCTCGGTCTCGCGCAGCGCGTCCTGCCAGTCCTCCCACAGCCAGTCCCGGTCCAGGCCGGAGTCCAGGTGGTCCCAGGGCAGCGTCTCGATCTGGTCCCGCTCGCGGGTGGTGTACCAGGCGACGTCCACCGGCTCGTCGGCCAGCGCGCGCTCGGCCGAGGCCATCCAGCGGTCATAGGAGAAGAACTCGGACCAGCCGTCGAAGCGGCCGCCGTCCTCCCAGACCGCGCGGATGACCTTGCCGACCCGCCGGTCGCCGCGGGAGAGCAGGCCCTCGACGATGCCGGGCTTGCCGTCGTGGTACCGGAAGCCGATGGCCCGGGCGTAGTTCTTGTCGGCGCGGATCACGTCGCGCAGCTTGCGCAGCCGCTCATCGGTCTCCGCGGCGCCGAGCTGGCCGCACCACTGGAACGGGGTGTGCGGCTTGGGCACGAAGCCGCCGATGGAGACGGTGCAGCGGATGTCCCGGGAGCCGGTCGCCTCGCGGCCGGCCTTGATGACGTTGCGCGCCATCTCGGCGATCTGCAGCACGTCCTCGTCGGTCTCGGTGGGCAGCCCGCACATGAAGTACAGCTTCACCTGCCGCCACCCGGCCGAGTAGGCGGCCGTGACCGTGCGGATGAGGTCCTCCTCGGACACCATCTTGTTGATGACCTTGCGGATGCGCTCCGAGCCGCCCTCCGGCGCGAAGGTCAGGCCGCTGCGGCGCCCGTTGCGGGAGAGCTCGTTGGCCAGGTCGATGTTGAACGCGTCGACGCGGGTGGACGGCAGCGAGAGCGAGGTCTGGGTGCCCTCGTACCGGTCGGCCAGGCCCTTGGCGACCTCGGCGATCTCCGAGTGGTCGGCGGAGGAGAGCGAGAGCAGCCCGACCTCCTCGTAACCGGTGGCCTCGAGCCCGGCCTTGACCATGTCGCCGATGCCGGTGATCGAGCGCTCGCGCACCGGCCGGGTGATCATGCCGGCCTGGCAGAAGCGGCAGCCGCGGGTGCAGCCGCGGAAGATCTCCACACTCATCCGCTCGTGCACCGTCTCGGCGAGCGGGACCAGCGGCTTCTTCGGGTAGGGCCACTCGTCGAGGTCCATCACGGTGTGCTTGGCGACCTGCCACGGCACGCCCGAGCGGTTCGGCGCGACGCGCTGGATCCGGCCGTCGGCCAGGTACTCGACGTCGTAGAAGCGGGGCACGTACACGCCGCCGGTCGCCGCGAGCCGCAGCAGCAGCCCGTCGCGCCCGCCGGGGCGGCCCTCGCTCTTCCAGGCGCGGACGATGTCCGTGATCGCGAGCACGGCCTGCTCGCCGTCGCCGATCACGGCGGCGTCGATGAAGTCGGCGATCGGCTCCGGGTTGAACGCCGCGTGCCCGCCGGCGATCACCACCGGGTGCGTCATGTCCCGGTCGGCCGCCTCGAGCGGGATGCCCGCGAGGTCCAGCGCCGTGAGCATGTTCGTGTAGCCGAGCTCGGTGGAGAACGACAGCCCGAACAGGTCGAAGTCGCCGACCGGCCGGTGCCCGTCCACGGTGAACTGCGGCACGCCGTACTCCCGCAGCTTGGCCTCCATGTCCGGCCACACGGAGTACGTCCGCTCGGCCAGCACGCCCTCGCGCTCGTTGAGGACCTCGTAGAGGATCATGACGCCCTGGTTGGGCAGGCCCACCTCGTACGCGTCCGGGTACATCAGCGCCCAGCGCACGTCGCAGGCGTCCCAGTCCTTCACGGTGGAGTTGAGCTCGCCCCCCACGTACTGGATCGGCTTCTTCACCGAGGGCAGCAGCGGTTCCAGGTCGGGCCAGACGGACCGGCCGGTGATCCGGTCGAAGGTCGGTGCGCTCATGTGCCCAGCGTAGCCGCCCTGCCGGGAGGCTCGAACACGTCGCAGGTCAGGGGGCGGCGGGCGTCGCCGGCCAGTTCCTGTGCACACGCGGCTCGGGACTGAACGAATCTGCATGATGGGCTCTCCGCTTGGACGACTTGCGTCCTAGCCCATCTGTCCTAGCCCATCTGTCGTCCTGTTCGCGCTCCAGAGAGATTTCGTCAGCGCGCGGTCGAGCGGAGCCGGACGTTCTGCAGGATGCCGATCGCGATGAAGTTGGCGAACATCGAGGAACCGCCGTAGGAGACGAAGGGCAGCGGGATGCCGGCGACCGGCATGATGCCCATGGTCATGCCGACGTTCTCGAACATCTGGAAGGCGAACCAGCAGACCACGCCGCCGGCCAGCAGCATCGGGAAGGTCTCGGTGGCCTGGCGGGCGATGACGCAGCCGCGCCAGAGCACGATCGCGAACAGGGCGAGGACGGCGAGACCGCCGACCAGGCCGAGCTCCTCGCCGATGACGGTGAAGACGAAGTCGGTCTGCTGCTCGGGGACGAACTGGCCGTTGGTCTGGGTGCCCTTGAACAGCCCCTGGCCGAAGACGCCGCCGGCGCCGATCGCGAGGCGGGCCTGGTGGGTGTTGTAGCCGACGCCCTGGGGGTCGAGGTTGGGGTCGGCGAAGGCGGCGAAGCGGTTGATCTGGTGCTGGGCGAGCAGGTGCAGCTTCACCGCGGCGAAGGCGCCCACGCCGCCTACGGCCGTGAGAAGCGCCAGCCTGCGCAGACGTACGCCGGACAGGACGACCATGCCGCCGGTGATGGCGAGGATGACCATGGTGCTGCCGAGGTCCGGCAGCATGCTGATGACGCCCATCGGCACGGCCGCGGCCAGCAGCGCGAGCGCGAGCGCGCGGCCGCCGGGTCGCGTGTCGTCGATGCGGCGGTCCTCGATCTGCGCGAGCATGCCCTTGCCGCGGCGCACGGCGGGCCGGTAGGCGAGGATCATCGCCAGCGCCATCACGATGCCGAGCTTGGCGAACTCGGCGGGCTGGATGGAGAAGCCGCCGCCGAGCTCGATCCAGGAGCGCGCGCCGTTGACGACCGTGCCGAGCGGGGAGAGCACGGCGAGCAGGCCGATGAACGAGAGCACGTAGATGGCCGGCGTCAGGGCCCGCAGCCTCTTGTGGTCGAGCGCGGTGACGCCGAGGGCGAGGGCCACGCCGACGATCGCGTTCAGGATGTGCCGCTTGAGGAAGTACTGCGGATCGCCGCCGGTCAGCTCGCTGCGGTCACGGGTGGCCGACCAGACCATGACCGCGCCGACCGCGGCGAGCGCCGTGGACGCGCCGAACAGCGGCCAGTCGAAGCGCCGCAGCACGCCGCCCTCGCGGATGGCGGCCTTGCGCCGGGACTCGGCCGGCCCGACCGGGGGCAGGCCCGCGGTCTCCCCGATGATCACCGCTTGCTCCGGGCGGCGGTGGCGCCCGCGACCGCCTCGCGCGGGGCGGCGGGCGGCGGCGCGACCGGCGGCCACTGCTGCGGGTAGGGGAAGGTGACCGGCAGCAGCCCGTCCGCGGTGATCACCGGCAGGGCGGCCGGGGGCGTCGGGAGCAGCGCGGCGTTCGCCAGCTGCGCGCCGCCCTGCACGCCGTACATCGCCTCTTCGATCTTCTCGACCGCCGGGCCGGAGATCTGCGCGCCCTGGCCGCCCTGCGGGATCATCATCACGACCGCGTACTGCGGGTGGTTCGCCGGGACGACGGAGGCGAACACCGAGGTCGGGTTCTGGCCGTAGACGTCCGCGGTACCGGTCTTCGCGCCGACCGGGATCGTGCTCTGCGGCCAGGCGCCGTACACCCCGGAGGCCGTGCCCGCCTGCGCCACGCCCTCGAGCGCGTTCATCACGAAGCTGCGGGTGGCCGAGTCGATCGGCACGTGCGAGACGACCTTCGGCTGGTAGGTCGAGACGACCTTGCCGCCCGGCGTCATCACGGCCTGCAGCAGGTGCGGCTGGTAGAGCGTGCCGCCGTTGGCGATCGTCGCGTACACGCGGGCCAGCTGAAGCGGTGTCACCTCGACACCGCCCTGGCCGATCGCCTCGAGCACCGCGTCCCCGGCCCGGAACTGCCAGCCGTCCAGGCAGTTCTCGTACGCGATCTGCTTGAGGTACGCGGCGCGCGCCGGGTCGGTCCTGGCGACGTCCGGGTAGCCGTCCTTGCCCTGCGCACACCAGTCGGCCTTGTTCGCCTGCCAGGACGCGAGCTTCTCCTGCCGGGTCTGGATCAGGCCCGGCGACTCGCCCGGCAGGTCGATCCCGGTGTCCTTGCCGAGCCCGAGTTCCGTCGACATCGTCTGCACCGGGTCGCTCGGGTGGGCGACGGGGTTGTTGCCGCCGTCCTTGAGCCACATCTGGTAGGCGACGCGGTAGAACACGGTGTCGCAGGAGACCTCGATGGCCTGCTTGAGGGTGATCGGGCCGAACGCCTCGCCCTCGAAGTTGTGGAAGTCCTGGTTGCCGACCGGGAAGTCGGTCGAGCAGTCGTAGGTGCCGTCCGCGGGGAAGCCGTCCTGCAGCATCGCCGAGGTGGTCACGGCCTTGAACGTCGAGCCGGGCGGGTACTCGCCCTGGTATCCGCGGTCCAGCAGCGGGGTGCCGGCGGCGGCGCTGGTCAGCTGCGCGTAGGCCTGCGCGCTGATGCCGCCGGTCCACACGTTCGGGTCGTAGGTCGGGTAGCTCGCCATGGCGACGACGCCGCCGGTCTGGACGTTGAGCACGACGACGGCGCCCGAGTCGGCCTTGCCGAAGCTGTTGGTGTTCTGGTCCCAGACGCCGTGCGCGGACTGGATCGCGGCGGCGAGCTGCTGCTCGGCGACCGCCTGCACGTGCGCGTCGATGGTGGTCACGATGTCGTCGCCGGCCACGGGGGCGGTCTGCGAGACGGTCCGTACCGCGCGGCCCAGGTTGTCCACCGCGACCTCGGACACGCCGGCTTCGCCGCGCAGGATCGAGTCGTACTCCTGCTCGAGCCCGGCGCGCCCGACCATGTCGGTGGGCTGGTAGTCGTTGCCCGCCTTGGAGAGCTCGGACGAGCTGACCGGCGAGAGGTAGCCGAGCATCTGCGCCGCGTTGACGCCGAACGGCGCGGGGTAGGTGCGCACGGCCGCGGCCTGCGCGGTGACCCCGGGGAACTTGTCGTGGTCCTCCAGGATCTCCATGCCGATCGACTGCGCCACGTCGGTGGCCACCGGCACCGGCTGGTACGGCGAGCCGGCCCAGCAGGGCTGCTTGACCTTCGAGGAGCACAGCCGGATCTTCTGCGCGATCTGCGACTCCGGGACGCCGAGCACCGAGGCCAGCCGGTCGAGCACGGCGATCCCGCCGTGCGGCTGCTGCTGCAGAGTGCTGAGGTCGACGGTGACCTCCAGCGTGGCCTTGTTCTCCACGAGCGGGTGACCCTGATCGTCCAGGATGTCGCCGCGCACGGCCGGGGTGCTCACCGAGCGCAGGTCGTTGGCCGCCGCCGCGGCCTGGAACTGGGCGCCGGAGCGCACCTGGAGGTACCAGAGCCGGCCGCCGAGCGTGGCGAGCAGCGCGAGCACGAGGACCTGGACCACGCCCAGGCGGGCGCGGGCGCCCTCGAGACGTTGCGGGCGGTACATGGGGGTTCTCCCGGGTGTTCGGCTGCTGCTGCGTGCTACGGCAGGGTGCTCACTGACCGGCGGTACGGACGGCGACGGGGTCGGCTATCGCGTTGCCGACCGGGCCGAGGAGCAGGGTCCGGCGGCCCTCGGCGCGGCGGGCGAGCGCGGCCAGGCCGGGGAGGATGAACGGTGTGGCGATCGCCGTGTAGAGCGCGCAGGCCGCGGCGCCGCGCAGCAGGTCCGCGCTGCCGATCGTGCCGCCTTCGCCGAGCAGCGAGCCGAGCACGGCGTTGCCGAGCGTGGCGAGGCCGGCGAGGATCCCGGCGATCGCGCTGGTGCGCAGCGCGGAGCGCTTCAGGTCGGGTGCGAGACGGCCGGCGAGCGCGCCGACGAGCGTGAGGACGGTGGCGTGCCGGCCGGCCGCGGTGACGGACGGCGGCGCGAGGTCCACGGCCAGCCCGGCGGCGAACCCGGCGACCGCGCCGGGGTTCTGCCCCCACGCGACGCCGAGCGCGACCACGACGAGCAGCACCAGGTCCGGCACGGCGTACGGCAGGCGCACCTGCGACAGGACGCTGAGCTGCAGGGCCAGCGTCAGGGTGACGGCGGCCGCGGCGAGCAGGGAGCGCAGGAACGTACGCATCAGCGGCTCCCTTCCGCCTGCAGCATCGCGTCACCCGGATCCGCGCCGACCGGCTTGACCACGATGCCGACGGTGTCGACGGAGGTCTCGTCGACGTACGTCGTCACCAGCACGGTCCGGGTCAGTCGGCCGGGTGTGGCCAGCACCTTCGAGATCCTGCCGACCGGGACGCCGGGCACGCTGGTCGCGGCGTCCGCGGTGCCGAGGGTCAGCACCGGCTGGCCGACCGTCAACTTCAGCTGCGGGTCGAAGAACTCGACGCGCAGCGTGTGCGTGTCCTGTCCGACTGCGGTGCCGATCGGGCCCGAGCCGGACAGCCGCACGCCGATCACCGAGTCAGGGTCGATCGCCAGCAGCACGGTGGACGTGGTCGGGCCGACGCTCGCGATCCGCCCGACCAGTCCCGCGCCGGTCAGCACGGTCTGGTCGACGGCCACACCCTGCTTGCTGCCGGCGTCCAGCGTCGCGGACCAGCTGCCGTCCTGCGTCGGGGAGAGGGCCACGAGCTGCGCGGAGACGGTCGTGAGCCCGCCGAGCGAGGTCGCGGCGTGCAGCGAGGTCAGCTCCGCGGCCTCGGCCTTGGTCTGCGCGCTCGTCTCGACCTGGCCCTTGAGCGCGTCCACCTGCGACTGCAGGCTCTTGATCCTCGCCTGGTCGGCGGACGAGTGCCCCCAGCCGGAGAACAGCGAGCGCACCGAGTGCGTCGCGTCCGACGCGCCGCGCTCGACCGGCCCGAAGACGGTCGCGGCGACGGAGCGCGCCTTGCCCAGCGGCCCGCGCTCCCCCGGCTTCTCGCCGTGGGCGTCCACGGTGACGAGGATGAATCCGGTCAGCAGCAGCAGGCCGAGGACGGCGCGGGTCCGGCGGGTGTCTCGCATTGGTCTTCGATCCTCAATCGACGGCTCGGCCCGGCACGTCGCCTCGTCGCTGGTTCATCTCGGCCCGCTAACGGCGCGATCCGGCGCCGAGCACCGGCCGCAGCGCGTCGAAGTCCTCGACGCAGCGGCCGGAGCCGAGGACCACCGAGTCCAGCGGGTTCTCCGCGACCAGCACCGGCATCCCGGTCTCCCGGCGCAGCCGCTGGTCGAGACCGCGCAGCAGGGCTCCGCCGCCGGTCAGCACGATGCCGCGGTCCATGATGTCGCCGGACAGCTCGGGCGGGCACTTGTCCAGCGTGTCGCGCACCGCGTCGATGATCTGGGTGACCGGCTCCTCCATCGCGCGGCGGATCTCGGTCGAGGTCAGCACGATGATCTTGGGCAGTCCGGAGACCAGGTCGCGGCCGCGCACCTCGGCGTGCAGCTCGCTGTCCGTCTCGTCGGCCGAGCCGATGGCCAGCTTGATCTCCTCCGCGGTGCGGTCGCCGAGCAGGATCGAGTACTCCTTCTTGGCGTACTGGATGATCGCGTTGTCCAGCTCGTCCCCGGCCACCCGCACCGAGTTGGCGGTGACGATGCCGGCGTACGAGATCACCGCTACCTCGGTGGTGCCGCCGCCGATGTCGACCACCATGTTGCCGGTGGCCTCCTGGATCGGCAGGCCCACGCCGATCGCCGCGGCCATCGGCTCCTCGATCAGGTGCACCTGCCGGGCCCCGGCCGCGTCCGCGGCGTCCTCCACGGCGCGCCGCTCGACGCCGGTGATCCCGCTCGGCACGCAGATGACCACGCGCGGCTGGGCGAACACCCGGCGCGGGTGCACCTTGCGGATGAAGTAGCGCAGCATCCGCTCGGCGATCTCGAAGTCGGCGATCACGCCGTCCTTGAGCGGCCGGATGGCGACGATGTTGCCCGGGGTGCGCCCCATCATCTTCTTCGCCTCGGCGCCCACCGCGAGCACCGAACCGTTGTGCGTGTTGACCGCGACCACGGAGGGTTCGTTGAGCACGATCCCCCGCCCGCGGACGTACACCAGGGTGTTAGCGGTACCGAGGTCCACCGCGATGTCCCGGCCGACGACCGACATGCCCATGTGCTGACTTACCTTCCGCGAGAGCGCGACTGGCCGGCCGCGGCGGCGCGGCGCAATCACTCCGGGCGAAGGCTTGCTGACGCCGAGTGAGGTTTCCCGCCGATCCTAACCGTTGGCGCGGCCGTGTTCGGTGACGATTGGGGTCGTTCCCTCCCGGCGTGTCGTAAGAAACGATCGTTCGCCCGGAAAGGTGACCCCGGAGGCCCGCGGCAGGCGTGCTTGTCAGCCCTCGGCGACGTAGTCGCGGTAGCCGGGCACGGACACGGCCAGCGCGATCATCCCGATCACGACGAGGATGCCGCCGTAGGTCACGGCGGCGCGGGTGCCGAGCGCGGCGCCGCCGACACCGTGCACCAGGTCGGCCAGCCGCGGACCGCCCGCGACGACGACGGTGAAAACGCCCTGCATGCGGCCCTTGAGCTCGTCGGTGACGACGGTCTGCAGGATGGACTGCCGGAAGACCATGGACATCAGGTCCGCGGCGCCGCCGAGGCCGAGGAAGACGACGGCGAGCGCGAGATCGCCGGTCAGGCCGAAGGCGGTGATCGCCACGCCCCAGCAGCCGACCGCGATGATCGTCATCAGGCCGTGCCGCCGCATCCGGGAGAAGGTGCCGGAGAGCAGGCCGCCGACGAGCGAGCCGAGCGGGATCGCCGCGTAGAGCCAGCCGAGCGCGAGGTGCTGGTGCGCGAAGGTGGTGTCCGCGAGCTGCGGGAACAGCGCACGCGGCATGCCGAAGACCATGGCGATCAGATCGACGCCGAAGGACCAGGCGAGCAGCGAGTTCGCCATGCCGACCTTGAAGCCCTCGGCTATGTTGCCGAATCCGGCGCGCCGCGGGCCGTTGCCCAGCGGCGGCAGCGCGGGCAGCCGGATCACGGCCCACAGCACGACGACCAGGCCGCACGCGTCGATCAGGTAGAGCGCGGACAGGCCGGTGATCGGGATCAGCGCGCCGCCGAGCATGGGGCCGACGAGCGAGCCGACGGACATGACCGTGCCGCCGAGCGCGTTGGCCGCGGCCAGCTCCTCGGCCGGCACCAGGCGCGGGATGGTCGCCTGCCGCGCCGGCGAGTTCATCCCGAACATGCCCTGCTGGACCATCAGCAGGACGATCAGCAGCGCGACGGAGTTCACGTGCAGCGCGGCCTGCACCCACAGGGCGAGGGAGGCGACGGCGACTCCGGTGTTCGTCAGCATCATCAGCGTGCGACGGTCCATGGTGTCGGCGATGGCGCCGCCCCAGAGCCCGAACACGATGAGCGGGAGCAGTCCGCAGAAGCTGGCGATGCCGACCCAGCCGGACGAGTTCGTCAGCTGGTAGATCTGGTACGGCACGGCCACGGCCGTCATCTGGCTGCCCATCGCCGTGACGATGCTGGAGGTCCAGAGGCGGCGGTACGGGGCGTACCTGAGCGGCCGGGTGTCGACGGCCATGCGGCGGAGCCGTCCGGGACGGCGTTCCGCTCGCGGTTCGGCAGTCGTCACGGGGGGCACGGTATGGAATGGTACCGAGACGCAGTCCTTACGTGAGGTCTGTCCATATTCCGATCGGATCACGGAACTGTGCGTGCATCCGCAATTCACCGGGAGTGGTTAGCGTGACCGCATGAGCATCGGCGTGGAAGTGATACCGGACCCGGAGCCGCTGGGCGATCCGGAGCGGATCTACCTGGAGCAGGTCGGCCCGGAGCGGGCGCTGCGGATCGACGGCGTGATGAACGCGCGCGACATCGGCGGGCTGGTCGGCGAGCGCGGCCCGGTGCGCGCCGGCCTGCTCCTGCGCTCGGCCCGGCTGCAGCATCTCTCGCCGCGGGGCAGCGCGACCCTGACCGGCCTCGAGCTGCGCACGGTGATCGACCTGCGCACCCCGCGCGAGCGCGTGGAGTACCCGAACGACCTGACCGGGCTCGACGGCGTCACCGAGATCCGCGTCGAACTGCTCGAGACGCTGGACGAAGTGGACGCGCTCCCGCGCAACGGGCAGCGCGAGCTGTACCGGTATCTCGTGGACACCTGCGGCGCGGGCATCGTCGTCGTGCTCGAACACCTCGCGAAGCCCGACGCGCTGCCCGCTCTCGTGCACTGCCACGTCGGCAAGGACCGCACCGGGCTGACCGTCGCGCTGCTGCTGGAACTGCTCGGCGTGCCACGCGACGTCATCGCGGCGGACTACGTGATGAGCAACGCGGGGCTCGGCGCGATCCGGCACAACGACGTGCAGGCCGAGGTGCTCGTCTGGACGCTCGCCGGGCTCGACGAGCGCTTCGGCGGACCGCGGGGCTACCTGGCCGCGCACGGCCTGCGCGACGAGACCGTCGACGCGCTGCGCGTGGCCTTCCTCGATTCGCCCACCTGATCCCGCGCTCGTGATCCCGCGCTCCCGATCGAAACCGCGGTGATCAGTCCTTCCGGCCGGTGAACGCCAGCGCCGTGCCGAGGCCGATCATCGCGAGACCGCCCGCGCCGCCGACCAGTTCGAGGCGGCGCGGGGACCTGGCGAACCAGTCGCGCGCCGTCCCGGCGACGAAGCCCCACGCGCTGTCGGAGACGAGGGCGATGCCGGAGAAGATCAGCGCGAGCAGCGCCATCTGCACCGGCACGTAGCCCGCCTGGCGGTTGACGAACTGCGGCAGGATCGCCCCGAAGAACACGACCGCCTTCGGGTTCGCGAAACCGACCACGAAGCCGTCGCGGATCGTGCGCCGCGCCGAGATCCCCTCGGCCGCGGCGACCGTGGCGTCCATCGCGTCGCGCAGCCTGTACCGCTGCCGGAACGCGCTGATCCCCAGGTAGACGAGGTACGCGGCGCCGGCGAGCTTCAGCGCCGTGAAGACGACGATCGACTGCTCGACGAGCGCGCCGAGGCCGATCGCGACCAGCAGCGCCTGCACGTACACGCCGGAGGTGTTCCCGAAGACGGTGATGACGGCCGTACGCCGGCCGTACGTCAGAGCCCTGCTGATCGTGAACAGAACGCTCGGTCCCGGTATCACGATGATGACGAAGGCGAAGGCCGCGAACGTGAGCAGCCGGTCGGGCGAGACCATCTACCGGGTCCCCCGCTTCCTGAACTCGGCGAACTGGGCCGCCAGCTTGGAATCGCCGGTCGAGCGCACGACGCGTCCATCCATTCGGCCCCACAGCCACAACAGCATCTCACCCGGTTCGCCGCTGATCCGCGCCGCCTCGTTGCGCTCGTAGGCGGACTCGTCCGGCACCAGGAACTCCCCCACGAAGATGCCCGCCGGACGGGCGGTGACCGTCCACGCACGATCGCCCGCCGCGATGGCGACCGGCCGCGGATCGGCGTCGGCCAGCGCCTCGGCGTAGCGGTCCGGCCGGACCTCGCTCAGGAAGGCGAGGAACAAGGTCAGGAACTCGTCGACGCCGTCCTGCGCGACGTCGTCCGGGATCGGCGCGAGCTCGAGCCCCGCGACCAGCTCGGCGTCCACGCGATGGACCACCGACTCGTGGCACATCCGGCGGATCCAGAAGCCCACCGTCTGATCGCGTCCGTACCAGGTGGCGGCCGCATCCCCGTGCCGGTGCGCCTCGAAGGTCTCGATCAGCGCCGCGTGGGCCTCGTCCAGGGCGACCAGCGGGCTCGGATCGAGGCCGGGGGGCGGCCAGTCCTTCGGAATCGCGCCCTCCCGGATCGCCTGCACCTTGTGCAGGTACACGTGTGCGATGTGGAGCGCGAGCTCGGCCGCCGTCCACGCCGGGCAGGAGGGCACCTGCTCCGCCGGATCGGCCACCGTGAGCGCCGCGCGCAAGAGGCGGAACTCCTGCTCGAGATGGCTGCGCAGGCGTGCGAAATAGACATCCCTGTCCCGCTTGGCCCTCACCGTCCGCATGAAGTCCAGTGAAACAGAGGACACCGGCGGAAACGAGCAAAGGGCTATACTCGCCGACATGACCCCGGCAGGCATCAGGCTCGTACGCCGCACGCACCTGGACACGGTGCGTTATGTCGGCTGCCTGTGTTGCGCCCCGTCCTCCCGCTGAACCACCTTTCCCCGCGGCGACTCTCCCGCCCTCTTTTTCCAGGGCTTTGGTCCGCGTCTGCCCACTTCCCCGGACGGGTCACATGTCTTCACAGGTTTCCACCAAGAACGCACCCGTGCTCGGCGAGCTGCTCGACTTCGCCCGCACCGCCGCCGCCGACACGGCGCTGCACGACCGACTCGACACCCTCCCCGACGAGCGCACCTGGATCTCGCTGGCCGGCCCCGGCGGCAGCGAGGCCTGGCTGATCGGCTGGCCCCCGGGCGCGGAGACCGGCTGGCACGACCACGGCGGCTCGCTCGGCGCCTTCGTCACCGCGCGCGGCACGCTGCACGAGTCCTCCCTCGCGATCCCGCTGCCGACCGCGGGCTGGCGCAGCCTGGAGCTGCTGCCGGACGTGGACCGGGAGCTCGACCTGCCGGCCGGCGCCGGCCGCGGCTTCGGCCCGAACCACGTTCACCAGGTGGTGAACCCGAGCGCCGAGGAGCGTGCGATCTCCGTACACGTTTATTACCCGCCGTTGCCGCTCATTCGCAGATACAGTCGGCGCGGACGGGTACTGGGGCTGGAAACCGTCGAGCTGCCCGGGCAGTGGTGAGCGCCATGGGGACGGACGGGAACGTGGGCGAGGACACGGGCGAGGGGGTGAACCCGCAGGTGCGCGGCATCGACGCGATTCTGTCGGAGGCCAGGGGCAGACTGGGCAGGGTGACCCCCGAAGAGGCATACGCGCGGCACCGCGCGGGCGCGCTGCTGGTCGACATCCGGTACGAGGCGCTGCGGCGGCAGGACGGCACCATCCCGGGTGCGCTGCTCGTCGAGCGCAACGAGCTTGAGTGGCGGCTCGATCCGCTCTGCGCGTACAAGCTGCCGCAGGCCGAGCACCACGATCTCGACGTGCTTGTTCTGTGCAACGAGGGGTATGCCTCCTCCCTGGCCGCCCTCAGCCTGCACGAGCTGGGGCTGCGTCGGGCCACCGACGTGATCGGCGGGTTCCAGGCCTGGGCCGCCGCCGGTCTGCCGGTCGAGCGTCCCCCGAACGAGGAGAATTCTTGATCACCTTCGAGAACGTCTCGAAGAGATACCCGGACGGCACCGAGGCCGTCGCCGGCCTGAGCCTCGAGGCACCCGACGCGGCGATCACCGTGCTCGTCGGGCCGTCCGGCTGCGGCAAGACCACCACCCTGCGGATGACGAACCGGCTGGTCGAGCCGAGCGGCGGCCGGATCCTGGTCGACGGCGCCGACATCCGCGAGCGGCCCGTCGCGCAGCTGCGCCGCGGCATCGGCTACGTCATCCAGCACGCCGGGCTGTTCCCGCACCGCACGGTCGCGGAGAACATAGCCACCGTGCCGCGGCTGCTCGGCAAGGACCGGCGCGCCGCGCGCAATCGCTCACTGGAGCTGATGGAGCTGGTCGGGCTCGAGACCGTCCTCGCCGACCGCTATCCGCACCAGCTGTCCGGCGGCCAGCAGCAGCGCGTGGGCGTGGCCAGGGCGCTGGCCGCCGACCCGGCGATCCTGCTGATGGACGAGCCCTTCTCGGCCGTGGACCCGATCGTGCGCAAGAGCCTGCAGGAGCAGTTCCTGCAGATCCAGGCCGAGGTCGGCAAGACGATCCTGTTCGTCACGCACGACATCGACGAGGCCATCCGGATCGGCGACCGGATCGCCGTGCTGCGCGAGGGCGGGCATCTGGCCCAGTTCGCCGCGCCGCGCGAGCTGCTGGAGAAGCCGGCCGACGCGTTCGTCGAGCAGTTCCTCGGCCTCGACCGCGGTGTGCGCCGGCTCACCTTCATCTCCAGCAACGGCCTGAGCCTGGGCACGGACGCGCTGCTCAGGCAGGGCGTCGAGCCGGAGGCCGGCCAGCTCGAGCTGCCCTGGCTGCTGCTCGTGGACGAGGCGGGCGCGCCGCTCGGCTGGATCGAGCCGCGGCGCCCGGGCGCCGCGCCGATCCCGATCGGCCACCCCTTCCGTGCGAAGGACGACTCGCTGCGCGCCGCGCTGGACGCCGCGGTGCTCTGCCCGACCGGCTGGGCCGTCGGTGTGGACGAGGCGGGCCGGGCGGTCGGCGTGGTCAGCCAGGAGGAGATCGCCGTCGCCATCCGCGAGGCGCACCGCGCGTCGCTGGAGGCCGTCTGATGAGCGCTCTGGCGACGGGCGTGTTCGACATGCCGAGCTACGTCCAATCGAGCTACGTGGGCTTGATCCTCACTCAGTTAGAGGTATCGCTCGGAGCGACCCTGGCCGGCCTGGCGATCGCGCTGCCGATCGGCCAGCTCTGCTCCCGGCTGCCCCGGCTCTACCCGCCGACCCTCGGCCTGGTCACACTCATCTACTCGATCCCGTCGATCGCGCTGTTCGTGCTGCTGATCGACTACACCGGCGAGTCCGAGACCACGGTCTTCATCCCGCTGACCCTCTACACGCTCGCGATCCTCGTCCCCGGCGTGGTCGACGGGATCCGCTCGGTGCCGCGCGACGTGCTCGACGCCGCCGACGGGATGGGCTACGGCCGCGCCCGCCGCTACCTCGCCGTCGAGCTGCCGATCGCGCTGCCCACGCTGATGGCCGCGGTCCGGGTCGCCGCCGTCTCCTCGCTGAGCCTGATGAGCATCGGCGCGACCATCGGCAACTACGGCGGCATCGGCGACCTGTTCCTGCTCGGCCTGCGCTTCTTCGACAACAGGCTGATCTGGGTCGGGCTGATCACCCTGCTGGTGCTGTCCGTGCTCTGCGACATCGCGCTGCGCCTCGCGCAAAGGCTGCTCACCCCGTGGGCCCGCTCCCTGCGGAGCGTCGGATGAACCTCTTCGACTATCTGCGTCAGTTCTTCTCGGACCCGGCCTACCACTCGGGCTACAACTCGATCTGGACCCGGCTCGCCGAGCACTGCGAGTACTCCCTCTACGCTCTGCTCATCGCGGCGGTGATCGCGCTCCCGCTGGCGATCCTGTCCGGGCACGCCGACCGCGGCGACGGGATGGTCTCGGCCGTCGCCGTCGTCGGCCGCGCGATGCCCAGCCTCGGCCTGCTGGTGCTGCTGGCCGCCGAGCTCGGGCTCAGCCTCTCGGTGACGATGATCCCGCTGGTGCTGCTCGGCATCCCGCCGATCCTGCTCTACACGCACGCGGGCGTGCGCGCCGTGGACCCGGCCGCGGTGGACGCGGCGCGCGGGCTCGGCATGACGCCCTGGCAGGTGGTGCGCCAGGTGGAGATCCCGGCCGCGCTGCCGCTGATCCTCGCCGGGCTGCGGGCCGCCGCCGTGCAGATCGTGGCCACGGCGACGCTGGCCGCGGTCGTCTCCTTCGGCGGCTTCGGCCGCTACATCATCGACGGCCTCTACCAGTACGACTACCCGCAGGTGGTCGGCGGCGCGGTGCTGGTGGCCGGGCTCAGCCTGGTCACGCTGCTGGTGTTCTGGCTGCTCGACCGCCTGCTCGTCTCCCCGGGGCTGCGCACCAGGTAGCCGCGGAGAGCACCCCAGATCCGGAAGGCTTCGCCCACCCGCACATTCGCCCCACCAGCAAAGGAGCAACCCCGTGTCATCCAAGTCCTTCATCCGTTTCGCCGTACCGGCGGCAGCGATCCTGGCCGCGAGCGCGCTGGCAGGTTGCAGCAGTAGTGGCACGTCCTCGTCGGGCAGCCCGCTCGCGCCGAAGACCTCGTCCGGCTCGGTCGTCGTAGGCTCGGACAACTTCCCCGAGTCCGTCCTGCTGGCCGACATCTACGGGCAGGCGCTCGTCGCGAAGGGCGTCAAGGTCAGCTACAACCTCAACATCGGCAGCCGCGAGGTCACCTACAACCTGGTCAAGAGCGGTTCGCTGACACTCAAGCCGGAGTACAACGGCGCGCTGCTGGCCTATCTGAACAAGTCCGCGACGCAGAGCTCGACCAGCCAGGTGGACTCCGCGATCAGCGCGAAGCTGCCGTCGAACCTGGAGATCCTCACGCCGTCGAGCGCGCAGGACAACGACACGCTGACGCTCTCCAAGCAGGAGGCGTCCTCGCTCGGCCTGTCCTCGGGCGCGACGATCACGGACTTCGTCGGCAAGCTCGGCGGCAAGTCGATCACCATCGGCGGCTCGCCCGAGTTCCAGACCAGGACGCAGGGCCTGGTCGGCCTGGAGAACGTCTACGGCCTCAAGTCGTCGCAGGTGACGTACAAGACGCTGGACGCCGGCGGCCCGCTCACCGAGAAGGCGCTGACCTCGGGCCAGGTGGGCGCGGGCGACCTGTTCACCACGGACACCACCATCTCGCAGAACGGCCTGCTCACGCTGGTCGACGACAAGGACATCTTCGGCGTGCAGAACGTGCTGCCGCTGGTGAACAAGTCGGCGCTGAGCCAGGCCGACATCAGCGCGCTCAACGCCGTGGACGCGAAACTGGACAGCGCCACGCTGCTGAAGCTGGACACCGAGGTCCAGGTGCAGAAGCAGGACCCGCTGACCGTCGCGAACAGCTGGCTCAAGAGCGAGAGCCTCAGCTGAGGATCGGAGCTGAAGGCCTGAGGCGACGGCCCGAGCCGAGGGCCCGAGCCGGCGGCCCGAGCCGAGGACCTGAGCCGGCGGCCCGAGCCCGAGCCCGGGCCGCGGCGCTCGTCGCCTGTCCGGACCCCGTCGACTGGCGGGGCCCGGACGGCGGACGGACGCTGGATCCATGACTGAACCCGGATCCGACACGCGCAGCGGCACCGCCACCGGCCCCTCCGCCGCCCCCGGCTGGGGCGCGGGCGGGCGGCCGGGCGTCCCGGGGCCGATGCAGCAGTTGGCGCGCAGCGCCTGGCAGGCGGTGCTGCTGATCGGCCTGGCCGCCATCGTGCTGGGCGTCGTCGCGCTCGCCTGGCCACACGCCACGTTGACCGTCCTCGGCGTGCTGTTCGGCATCTACCTGCTGGTCAGCGGCATCATGCAGCTGGCCGCCGCGTTCGGCACGCACACCGAGACCTCGCTGCGCGTGCTCGCCTTCATCAGCGGTGCGATCTCCATCATGCTCGGCCTGTTCTGCTTCCGCGGCGCGCTGGAGTCGGTACTGCTGCTGGCCATCTGGATCGGCATCAGCTGGATCTTCCGCGGCGTGTCCGTGCTGGCCACGGCGGCCTCCGACCCGCTGATGCCGGCCCGCGGCTGGCACATATTCTCCGGGATCATCGGCGTCGTGGCAGGCATCGTCGTGCTCCTCGAGCCGGCGAGCTCGATCTGGGTGCTGACGCTCTTCGCCGGCATCTGGCTGATCATCACCGGTATCGCCGAGATCGCGACCGCGCTGATGATCCGCGCCGAGGCCAAGAAGCTCCCGCGCAGCTACTAGCCGGCCGGAACACCGCCGAGGATCAGGTTGCCGACCGGGCCCGGCCCGGCGTCGGTGAAGAAGTGGCAGAACGCCTCGTCGAGCTCCTCGATCGTCAGCTCGCCGTTGTTGTACGTGTCGAGGAGCAGCACGAACCGGTCGGCGTCGCCCTCCGCGACGCCGAGCGCGCGCAGCAGCGAGCTGACCTCGGCCGGGCTCAGCACCTCGTCGGCGTTCTCGTCGGCCGCTGCCGTCAGGCTCGCGATCAGCGGGTGCACGTTCTGTTCGTAGGCCGCGCGATTCTCGTTGAGCCGGGCCAGCGACCGCCGGAAGTCCTCCCGGCGCAGCGACTTCGCCTCGATCTCCTCGAGCCCGGCGCCTGCGCGCAGCCGCAGCCAGAAGGCGGTGAACGCCTCCTCGAGACGCTGGTGCCCGAGCGAGCCGGCCCGCGCGCCGCACGCCTCGGCGATCCGCGCGCCGAGCGCGAGCAGATCCGTCTCGGCGACCGCGTCGTCCCGGTTCTGGTCGCAGAGGTCGAAGAAGCGGTCGAACTTGCCGGCGACGAAGGCCGACATCTCGACCGGCATCACCGCCACCCGGCTCTCGTCCAGCGCGGCCAGGAAGCCGGCGTCGACCTCGTAGACCGAGACCCCTTCGGGGCGGTGGTCCAACTCGGCGCCAAGGTGGTGGCGGCGGGAGAGCTCGAAGCTCATCCGCCCGACCTGCCACGGCCAGCGCGGCACCCGCAGCCGCCGTTCGCGCCGCGCCCGCCGTTCCGGCCGCTCGGCCCGCAGCACCAGCACGGTCCGCGCGCCCAGGCTCACCGCCCGCGCGATCGGCACCTCCTCGACCACTCCCCCGTCGACGAAGTGCTCGTCGCCGATCCGGTACGCGGGCAGCAGACCAGGCATCGCGCACGACGCCATCACCGCCGGAACCAGCGGCCCGTGCTGGAAGTACCGCGCCGCCGCACGCTCGATCGATGCGGCGCACGTCTGCAACGGCACCGCCAACTCCTCGAAGCAGCCGTCGCCCAGGTACTCGACCAGCAGCCGCCGCAACGGCTCACCCGAGCCCAGCGCCAGCTGTCCCGTCCGCAGCGATCGCACCGCGCGGACCGCGCCGGGCCGCAACGCGCCCCGCCGCAGCGCCTGGTGCCAGAACTCCCCCATCCGCGCCGCGACCGCGGGCGTCGGATCCGCCGCCAGCAGCGCACCCTGGATCGCGCCCACCGACGTGCCGACGAGGAGGTCGGGCCGTACGCCGCGCTCCAGCAGCGCGCGGATCATCCCCGCCTGGTAGCCGCCCCGGACCCCGCCACCGCCCAGTACGAACGCGATCGGACCCGCAATCTGCTTCGTCACGCCTCCCACCCTGCGCGCCCCCGTCGCGCGCCGCAGGATGGCTTAGGCCAGGCTGGGGAAGCCGAGCGTCCCCCAAACTGGAGGACGCGGGTATCAAACGGCGAGGGCAGCGCGAAGGCGCTGGCGATCCAGAGCGACATGGTCCACTCCGAGCGGCTCGGCTGGAAGGCGCTGAGCGAGAACATGGGCATCGGCAAGAACCAGATCGACTCCATCTACACCGAGCTCCAGCCCTGCGGCCCGATCTACCACGACTGCGACAAGTGGCTGTCGAACAACATGAAGGACATCCCGGTCAAATACAGTTTCGACTACGGCGCCGACAAGGCGGGCCAGACCGCGGGGATGAAGGCGCTGCGCAAGGCGCTGACCCAGGTCCGGCAAGGCAACCTGCCCAAGTAACAGCGACGATGGAGTGATCATGCGCATCGAAGCCGTACCGTTCGACTACAGCGTGCCGGCCTGGCGCCCCTACGGCGCGGAACGGCTCGCCGTACTCGGCGCACCGGGGCCAGCCGCGGCGGCCCTGACCGGGCGCGGTTTGCCGGACGGCGCGTTCGACCACTTCGTCCGCTTCGCCGAGCGGGAGCTCGAGGAGGCCGACCTGCCGGAGTGCGGGAAGGCGGCGTTCCTCGGCCACGTGTGGGAGGGCGAGAACAACAGTTACTGGCTGAGCCTGGCCGACGGGTCCGTCTGGATGCGCTACGGCGGCCCGGACGAGCCCGTCGACCACATGAAGCGGATCAACACGTCGGTCGAGACGCTGCAGTCGATGCTGGCCGTCTACCAGGCCTGGGTGCGCGAGGAGTCCGAGGACCTCGACGTCCAGGAACGCGAGGACCTGATCAACCAGACCGTCATCCACGCCGTGGCCGCGGACCCGGCGGTGTTCGAGGACGACGAGAACTGGTGGTCGCAGACGTTCCTCGAGGTCGAATTCACCTCGGCGAAGATCCTCGAGGGCGAGAAGTCGCTCTTCCAGCTCGTCACCCGGGACGCCTCCGGCCGCTGGGGCCTCGACCACCCGGGCTACGAGGACGACGACCTGGACTGAGCGGGCGGCCGAGCGGGCGGCGAGATCTCGCCGGATGTACCGCCCGGCCGCGCGGCGGCCACGCGGCCGCCGGAGATCTCCACGCGCACGTCGTCCGACACGTCGGTGCCGCTGAGGGTGGCGAGCACGGCATAGATGCGGCCGGGCGTCGCCGATGCGTCGGTCATGACCCAGGGGACGGCTGAGTGGCGGCCGAAGGCGTTGGTGTCTTCGGAGCGCTGGATGCCGACGCGCGGCGGGCCGACGTCCACTCCCACGAGGGAAGCAGCGTGGCACCGACCACCCTCGAGATCATCACCGCGCGAGAGGAAACCATGATTCCGGGCACCCGCCGGCGGAACCGGCTAGCCCAGATCGGGAAAGAAGAGCTTGTTCTGTCCATGCGGGAGCATCTGGAGCGTGACATGTGCGCTCCAGACGCCCCCACCTGCACTTTCACAAACCTGGCACCAGCAGCAGGCCTTCAAGCAGCCTGCCGCGCAGTGAGCGCCGCGCGGTGATCGTCAGGTCAGTCACGCCATTCGCCACTCGCAGGATCCCAGGTGCCGACCGCGGTGCCGTCGAGCACAGGATCCGCGAACGCACGTACGATTGCTAGCGCATCATCGAGAGTGCGGGCGACCGGGAGGAGCGAGCGGCCAGCTTCTGCACGATATCCCCGCTCCCACAGCGTCCGGTCAGGGACGTCAAATCGTGATGGCTGAGGGATGCCGCGCCGCTCGGCTTCGGAACGGAAAGCAACCCTCTGCTGCTCTGCACCGATCGGCGCGACTGTTACGATCGCGACGAGGTCGACGAGATCTTTGTACCGCGTAGAAGGCGATCGGCTTTGGCCGTAGCGCTGAAATGTTGCCATGACCTTGTCTGCAACGTGGTCGACGAGGGGGTAGACACGATAACCGACCTCTTCGACGTTGGGCATGCCGAGCCTGGCCAGTGGTGGCACCTCCTCGGGCTCGCCAGTCACGCGGAGACTTTCGCCGACCAGGTCGACATGGAAGTTCTGCCATACGGTGGAGCCGATGTACGCGGCGACCGGTAGCCGGGTCGCTTCACTTCCGTCGCCAACTGGGGTGCCGGATCCGACCTCGAAGCGGAACCAGTCGCCGATATCCTGGGCGGCCGCCTCTCGCAACAGCGCCTCGGCAGCCTCGCGAGATGAGTGCCTAAAGACGTCGATGTCGTTGGTGGCACGCACGCCGACGTCACGCGCAAGCAGCGCGATGGCTCCCTTGACGATCCACCCTCTGTCCTGGAGATAGAGCCGCACCAGCAGCCGGTCGTATGCGACTTGCCGCTGAAGCTGCGGCATCTGCCAGCGACTCTCCGTCGCAATATTCTTCAAGCGGGCGGTGAGGGCAGACCGGAACGCAGCCGGGCTTGCGTACCCCTCTCTCGAATTCCTGGTCATTCGGAATCTCTTGTCAGCGTCGGCCCGTCCCGCAGGCCGGAATCCGTCGTGTCGCGGGCTTCAGCAAGCCACCTCTGAGTATCGGGATCACCGACAAGGTCGAGCAACCAGCGCAGGACGGCAAAACCGTCGTCACGACGCAGCCCAAAACGTGCGCTAAATGGGGCGAGGGTATCCGCAAACGTACCCGGGTAATCGTAGACCTTACGGATCGCCTCCGCCGTGATGCGTGCCACGGCCTCGGGGTCCTCGCCGTCGGCAAGCAGATCTGAGACGATCTGCGAGGGCCGGGTGACGAGCAGACCGCGTAGATTGATCCAGTCGATGTCAGCAAGCGATCGGCGGTGAATGCGCACGTCAGCCCTGCGCGTCTGCTTGCGGGTTGGCAGCATGAATTCATGGCGGTCCGCTGGCAGCTCACCGATGCCGTACAGGGCCGCAGCCGACCGATGTGACACGAGACCCTGCTCGGCGGTCCGCTCCCATGCCAGGGTCTCAGGGGCAAGTTGCAGCCAGGCCGCCCGCAGCTCAAGGTGCTCCGGAGGCGGCGCGGCGATGAACCGATATACGCCATGCGCGACTCGCTCGACGACCGAGCCATTCGCGAGCAGCCTCTCGAAGTTCGTGGCCGGGACCCCGGCGATCTCGGCCTGCCGCCGCGTGAACATGCCCCACTGGTCCTGAGCCACCTCGGCCAGAACCGGAAGCGTCGTCGCAGCTACCATGACTTCATTCTACCCCGGATCCAGGGCATTTTGCAGCACTACAAGCTCGCCTATGCTTCGATCACCCCCGAATCCGGGG
>Ga0310811_10001813_pt1 | contig 26552 bp, 24 predicted proteins | sample YCmetagenome_FD_207642 | JGI IMG/M metagenome (GOLD analysis project Ga0310811, IMG submission 207642) | Soil microbial communities from experimental microcosm in Duke University, North Carolina, United States - YC | ecosystem: Engineered > Artificial ecosystem > Soil microcosm > Unclassified ... | reverse complement strand
GAGAAGAAAGTGACGGTTAAACCTGAGGACGCGTATGGACCGGTCAATCCGCAAGCGTTTCAGGAAGTGCCCAAGGACAAGATTCCTCCCGAAGCGCTCAAGGTCGGCGCGGTGCTGACCGCTACCGGACCCCAGGGCCAGCATGTTCCAGTGCGCGTGCACGAGATCAAGGAAAATACCGTGGTCATGGATTTCAATCACCCGCTCGCCGGCAAGACGCTGCAGTTCGATATCAAAATCACCGAGATCAAGCCCGGCGAATAGCATTTTTCGGTTCTCACTCTTTCGCCGCCTGTCTGAGTGGAGTGGTTTCATGCGCGCCGTCGTTGCGCGCCTTGACCGCTTCGCGACTTCGTTATTAGATGCGTCTCGCCGCGATATCATTTTTCGAGGAGCGTCCTGTGACTCTGCTGCTGCGCCGTTCGGAAGTATCGGAATTGCTCGATCTGCGTCAGGCCATGTCGGTCCTGGAGCAGACGTTGCGCGAACAGTCGCAGGGACAGGTCAAGCAAGTGGCGCCGCTTCGCTTCATGAATCGGGGCATGCGGATGGTGGTGGGTGGCCTCGAAGCACAAAACAAAAACGGCTTGCGCGTCAGCGTCACCGGCGGCGAAAGCATGGCGCTCTTGTTCGAGATCAGCTCGGGCGAGCTGATTTGTTTGATCGGTTATCCGTTCAGCAACCTGCGCATCAGCGCCACAGTCGCGCTCGCCGTCGAGCGCTTTACCGCGCCCAAGGCGGGCACCGTAGCGATGATCGGCAGCGGGCGACTGGCGCTGACGGCGCTGGAGCCTGCGGTCGCTGTGCGGCCAATCGGGCGCGTGCTGGTTTACAGTCGGAGTGCGGAAAATCGCGAAGCGTTCGCGCGGCGCGCAAGCGAAAGATTGCACCTGGACGTCATGCCGGCCGCTTCTGCCGAGGCCGCCGTTGCGGAGGCCGATTTCGTGCTGGTGAGCACGAATTCCCCCGCTGCCGCGCTGCTCGGTCGATGGCTTCGGCCAGGTCTCGCGGTGTTCGGCATCGGCCGGCCCAACGAGTTCGATGACGATGTTTACCTGCGCGCCGATCTGATCTGTGTGACCAGCAAAACCCACGAGTTGAATTACTACGATACTCACCTCGATCAGCCGCTGATTCGCCTTACAAAAAAACTGACGCTCTCCTGGGATGCGGTGGCGGAGTTCGGCGACATCGTCGCGGGAAAAATCGCGCCGCCGGCGTTGGCGCGTAGCATTATTGCTTTTCGCGACTCCCAAGGCGGCTACGGCGATCTCGCGTTAGCTTCCTGGGCTTATGAAGAGGCGAAGCGGCGCGGGTTGGGACAGGAGATCAGCACGGAGTGAGAGATGAAAACTGGAAATTTTATCGTATGCGCGATGTCGCTCGTGGTGCTGGCGTTCGCGACTGGTGCCGGCGCGGCGCAGGCGCGATGGGAAGACATCGTCCGGGCCGCGGAGAAGGAAGGCGAAGTCACGGTCTACGCGACCAACTCGGTGGGCGACCTGCAGGTGATCTGGGATGCCTTCAAAAAGAAATTCCCGAAAATTAAATTGAACTCCGTCGGCATCAGCACCACCAGTGAAATCGTCACAAAAATCATGGCCGAGCGACGGGCGAGCCAGTACGTGGCCGACGTGATGCTCGGCGCGCCGGGCGCGACCTACAACAGTGTGTACCGTGGCAAGGCGCTCGACCCTATGCCGCCGGCGCTGATCCTCCCGGAGGTGACGGACCTTTCGAAGTGGTGGAAGGGGAAACATCGCTACGTCGACCCGGAAAATCAATATGTCTTCGTTTATCAAAGCTCGCTGTATGGGCCGCCGATTTACGCCAACACCAAGCTCGTCAATCCTGAGTCCATTCACTCGGTGTGGGAACTCCTCGATCCCAAGTGGAAAGGCAAGATCATCGCGCTCTGGCCGCGCCCGAACTACGTCTCGACGGCGCTGCTGTTCATGTACCATCATCCCAAAGTGGGTCCCAAATTTCTCGAACGTGTCTACGGCGGCGAGATGGATCTCACCTACTTCAGCGATTTTCGTCAGGGCACGGATTGGCTGGCATCGGGAAAGTATTCGCTCTGTTTACTCTGCCGGCTACGCCGCGCCCAGGAGCAGGGTTTGCCGGTGACGGAACTCAACCCGTATCAGTTTAAAGAAGCACCCGGCATCGGCTCGAACAATGGTGCGATCGTGCTGATGAACAATCAGCCGCATCCCAACGCGGCCAGAGTTTTTATCAACTGGTATCTCTCGCGCGAAGGACAGATCGCCTTTCGCCAGGCCAACAATACACAGGAAGATGAGACGACGACTTCCATGCGCGAAGATTTGCCGCTCAGCGTGGTGCCGGAAGCCGCGCGCCGGCGCAAGGACGTCGACTATCTCGAGATCAGCCGCCACGATTGGATCGACTGGAAGCCGGTGGGGGATTTGATCGCCAACGCGCGGCAGAAGTCGGGGAAGTGAGCGCATTTTGGATTGTCGGAACCTCTCGATCCAACTCGGACTGTTCGCTTTCTTGTCCGGTAATCTAAAATCCAAAATTCAAAACGGAGGACTAAACGATGACCGCGAATAAAACACCGACAATCGATCGCATCGACCACGGCGTGGTGCCGAGCAACGATCTCGGACGCGCGCATCGGTTTTATTCGACTTTCATGGGGGGCGGGCTGGATCATCTGACCAACTTGAACCTGCGCGGACTCAATCGCGAGGTGCCGCAAATTCTGTTTTACACTCTGGCCAATCACAAAGGTTGGGGGTTGGCGCTGCAGGATTTTCCAATTGCACCGGAGCCGGCGCGGCCGTTGGACGGCGTGGTTTACGGCTTCGAGGTTGCGGCCGATAGTCTCGCCGCGGTGGTGCGCGCCGCTGAAGAGCGCAAAGTAAAATTCCACGGACCGGTGAATTATGCCGAACCGTCGCCGATCAAGGAATCGCTTTTCGTTCTTGATCCCGACGGCAACACGCTGGAGTTGTCGGTGCGCCGCGATCCGGTCGGTGACAAGCCGCAGGGGAAAGTCGTCCCGCTTACACGCATCAGTCACGTGCGCGTGGAGGTGACGGACCTCGAGCAGGGAAAAAGTTGGTATCGCGACACTTTCGGACTTTCCGAAGGGAAGGAAGTGCCCGGCGAGGAACAGGTTACGCTCACCGTGCCAAACACCGGGCAACTGGTGATCCTCCACCGCGTCGATCGGGTCGCCGAGCGCAGCACGCGCGCGGTCAAAGGGCCGCACATCGACTTTCGCATTGCGCCCGAGCTTTATCCGCCGATCCTGGAGAAATTCAACCGCAAGGAATATTACTGGGGACCCGATCCGACCAAGATTCCCTGGCACGAGCAGGGCGGGCACACGGTTTACGGCTACGACCCTTTCGGCAATCGGATTCAGATCGGCCATCGGTTCGCGCATCAATAGAAGAATTTGCATCGTTCAGCGGCTCAATCGTTGAAAGAAGGAGAAGGAATCATGATCCCGCAACTTTCCATCGAAGAACGCGATCGGCGTTATAAGAACGTGCGCGCGGAAATGGCGAAGCGAAATATCGACGTGCTGCTGCTGCCGGCGAACACCGGGCGCTGGGAACAGTTGCAGGGCGATTCGCGCTACCTGACGTCCATCGGCGGCTTCGCCACCGAAGTGTTCACGGTATTTCCTCGCAACGGAGAAGTCACCGCGTTTATTTTTAATCGCGCCGGCTGGTGGAAGCAGGCGCAGAAGTGGGTGACCGACGTGCGCGACGGGCGCAACCGCTGGGGTGAAAACGCCATCGAGCGGATCAACGAGCTGGGCTTGCAGAAAGGCACCATCGGGATTTCCGGCCTCGCCGGTTTATTCCGTGCGCCGGAAGGCATCATTCCCTATTCTTCGGTGAAAGCGATTCAAGACACCTGTCCGCAGGCGAAGATCGTTAACGTGACCGAGATGATGCAGGAGGTCCGGGCGGTCAAAAGTGCCGAGGAAGTTTCCTTGCTCGAGCGCGCGGCGGCGATCGTCGAAAAAACCATCGACGCCATGGTCCAAAACGCCAATCCCGGAATTAGCGAAAAAGAACTTTACGGCGCCATGGTGCATGCCATGCTGGCCAACGACGGCGAGTTGCCGACCTTGTTTTTCCTGAGCGGCGGCCCGGGCCTCACCAACAGCTCTTTCGTGCCGACCGATTATAGATTGCAGAAGGGCGATCGGCTGATCGATGAGATCGAGGCGAAGTACGCCGGCTACGGCGCGCAAGCGGTCTGCCCGGTGGTGCTCGGCACGCCGGACGACGAGTATCAAAAGCTGATCGACATTTCGCGCGCCTGTTTCGATGCGATTCTCCATCAGATGAAACCGGGCGTTACCTTCGGTTTTTTGTTCGACGTCTACCGCGACACCGTCGAGCGCGCCGGCGGCGGAAAATATTTATGGAACCATCCAGTGATGCACGCGCGCGGTCTCGGCGACGACGGTCCGGCGCTGCTCGGCGACAAGGATCTGGAGCGCTTCTCGAAAATCCAATTGCAGGCGGGCATGACCTTTATTCTCAAACCGCAGGTTCGGCCCAAAGAAGGTAAAGGCCGCGGCAGCATTGGCGACACAGTGGCCGTCACGGAAACCGGCGCGCGCCGACTGGGCAAGCGCGAGCTGAAGCTGATCGTGAAGAACGTTTAACCGCAATGAACGTAAAGCGTCGGGCGCAATTTATTGCGCCCGTTTCCAGAACGGACCGCGTGGTAACCCGCGGGCGCGATGAATCACTGCCTCTACCTTGTCGGATCTAAGACCAAGGTGTTTGTGTCTCATCTGGCTTCACAAGTTTTTTGGTGATAGTAACTCCCACGTTCGAGGAATTCCCATGGCCGACCTTTATCCCTATCCCCGTTTTTCCATCGGCGAGCGCGACCGGCGCTGGCGCGCTGTGCGTGCGCTCATGCGCGCGCAAAATCTTGATGTGATCGTCACGCCGCAGAATAGCGGCCATTCGGCCGACTACCAAGCCAATACGCGCTATCTCACCCACTGCGGCGGCGGTGAGCCGGACCTGGCCGCGGTGTTTCCGCTCGAGGGCGAAGTGACGGCGATCGCGACTTCGGCGGCGCCGCGCTGGCCGACGGTGCAGGATTGGGTGACCGACGTGCGCGAAGCGCGCCGCAACTACGGCCGCGCCATCGTCGAGCGACTGAAGGAATTGGACCTGGAGCGCGGCCATATCGGCATCACCGGTCTCGGCGAAGTGGATGGCACGCGCACGCCGGAGGGAACCATCTTCTACGGCACGTGGAAGCAGATTCGCAGCGCCTTTCCCAACGCTGAACTGGTCGATGCGACGGCGATCCTCGACGAAGTGCGCTACGTCAAGAGCGAGGAAGAAATCGGCGCGCTCGCCAAGTCGGCGGAGATCAACGAGCTGGCGATTCAGGCCGAAATTGAAGCCGCGAAAGTCGGCGTCAAGGACTGGGAAGTGTGGGCGGCGATGCACTACGCAATGACCCGCAACGGCTCGGAGCTGCCGGTGCATTGCTTCTGGGTTTCGGGAAAAAATCCCAGGCGAACTTTGACCCGACCCAGCATGCGCCTGCTCGAACGCGGCGATGTGATCATCAACGAGATCGAAGCATCGTGGATCGGCTATCGTGCCCAGGCCGTGCAGCCGGTTTTTGTGGAAACAATTTCACCGGTCCAGAACGAGCTGATTCAAGTACAGCGAGAGATTTTCAATCGGATAATGGAACGTCTGAAACCCGGCGTGACCGTTAGTGAATTACTCGAGTTGAGCAGGCAAGCGGCAGAACGGGCCGCGCCGAAAAGCGGACCAGCGGTTGGAGCGCGCGGCGATCTCACTATGCACGGGCGCGGTGCCGGCGACGACGGTCCGATCATCACGCCCCATGCGCGCAACCCGAAGCAACTCGGCGTCGCGATGCGCGAAAATATGGTTTTCATCTGCAAACCGTCGGCGATTTCCGCGGACGGCGAATATACCTGCCAGTGGGGTGACACGGTGGTGGTAACGAAAAGCGGCGGACAACGGCTCGGCAAAAGACCGCACGAGTTGGCGGTGGCAAAAAGTTAAATTGACGGGTTGGCCGCTCCAACCATTCCAGTCGGTGATCGGAGAGAGCTATGCCGTTGCTTCTTAAGCGATCGAGCTGATCGAAGCTGCGCACCGGCAACAGGCTGCCGGGCAGGTGGTGCCTCACGCGCCGTATCACATTCGTCTCGGTGAGCACGCAGGTCTGCGCGTCGTGTCGGGAGCACTGCAAGGTTCGCGGCGGGTCGGCGTTCGATTAGGACCGAACAGCGGTCTTGGCGGCGGCGACAAAATGTATGCAATGCTGTTCGATGCCGACTCGGGCGAGCTGCTTTCCTTCATGGGTTTTCCTTTCGGCACCCTCAGGACCGCCGCGGTGGTGGCCATCGCCGCCAAGCACATGGCGAGGGAAGACTCCCGGCGCTTGGGTTTGTTCGGCGTCGGGCGCAATGCTTTCGGCATTCTCAAGGCGCTGCTTTCGGTGCGGCCGATTCAAGAGATCTATGTTTCGAGCCGCGATTCCGAGCGGCGCAGAAAATTTTGCGAAGAAGGCGAAAAATTCCTCGGCATCAAAATGACCGGCGTCGAGAAACCCGAACAGGCCGTGCGCGGCATGGACGTGATTCTCACTGCGACCAATTCGCTCACGCCGATTTTTCCCGAGGACTGGGTCGAGCCCGGCACCCATGTGAGCAGCATGGGAAAACCTACCGAACTCAGTCAAGGACTTCATTTGAAGGCCGGTCGCATCGTTGTCGGCAGCCAGGAGCAGGAGCGCAACTACGGCGATCGCTCGGCCGCGCTGCCGCTGGTCGAATTGACCGCCGAAGGCAAGCTTTCCTGGAGCCGCATTCCGGAGCTGGGCGAGCTGGTGACAGGCGAGGTCGTCGGTAGGGCCAATCGGAACGAGATCAATATTTTTCGCGAGTCCCAGGGCGGCTACGGTGACATGGCGTTTGCGACGTGGCTTTACGAAGAGGCGATCCGCCGTGGTCTTGGAAGCAAGATAAATCTCTGAGCGCCGTTCCATCGTAGCAGTTCGACGTTCATAGTTTCAGGTGCATAGGTCGGGAGGCGAGCGATGATCTCTTCGCGAAAATGGATTCCGGCAGCTTTTCTGTTGTGCGGATTGATGTTCGTGCCGATTGCCGCGAACGCGCAGACGTTGGCCCAGTTGATGGACGGCGCGAAGAAGGAAGGGCAGCTGGTTTTGAGCTGGGGCACCGGCACGATGGGCGGCATCGAAGGCGCCCAAGCCATGGAAAAGGCGTTCAACAAAAAATACGGCCTGAAGCTGCCGTTTAAATTCAGCCCCGGCCCGGCCATGCCGCAGTTTGCCAGTCGCGTCATTCAGGAAGAGAAAGCTGGCCAACCGGCGAGCAGCGACCTTTTCATCGGCTCGGAAAATCACGTGGCGCGCATGTCACTCAAAAAATATGACTGGGCGAAAATCTTTCCGCACATCACCCAGCCGATGGTTGATTGGGACGGGCGCGTTCTGATCGTCGTGTCGCGCACGCCGGGGTTCACCTACAACACCAATCTCGTCCGCGCCAACGAAGTCCCCCAGAGACTGGAGGACACGCTGAATCCGAAATGGAAGGGCAAAATCGCATCGACGCCCTATGCCGCATCGTTCGATCGCTTGGCGCTTTTTTGGGGTGAAGAGAAGAGCACCGCGTTCCTGCAGAAGTTCGCCAAACAAACAGCCGGCTTGATTCGCTGCGGTGAAGAAGAGCGGGTCGCCAATGGCGAGTTTGCCATGCTGGTATTCAACTGCGACCTGGCCGATGCCAACGATATGAGCCAGAAGGGCGCGCCGGTGGGCGGAAAAATTTTCAAGGACGCGGGCATTCTCTCATACTGGTATCTGGCGGTTCCCAGCAATTCCGCGCATCCCAACGGCGCGGCGCTTCTAGCTTCTTTTCTTCTCACCAAAGAAGGCCAGGACATTCTCTGGAAAACGGAGAAGACCAGCTCCCATCTGGTCGAGGGCACCTACATGTATAAATTTGTCAAAGATCAGGAACGCCAGGGCGTCAAATTCTACGCCAATCCGGTTTCCGACGTGGTCAAGAGTCACGAGAACCAAAGCCGCGTACGGCAGAAGTTTCAGGACATCCTCGCAGGCAAATAATCGTGAAGGGGCGCGGTTGGGCCGTCGGCATCGCGGCGGCGGCTTTGATTCCAGTGCTCGGGTTGCTCTTGCTTGTCCTCTGGATGGGCTTTTGGCAAAACGGGCCGGGTGAGCCGGTAGTCTATACGCTGGGCCATTATCGTAAGATTTTCTCCGACCCCTTCACGTATAAAACTTTTCTCAACACAATCGGTTTCGCCGCGACCGCGATGCTGGTTTCACTTTTCTTCGCGGTGCCGACGGCGTGGCTGGTCGAGCGCACGGATGTTCCCTGCAAGAATCTTATCTTGATGCTGGTGACGCTCGGCGCTCTGCTGCCGACTTTTTTTACTGCCATGGGCTGGGTGTTTCTGTTGCACCCGCGCATCGGTATCGTCAATCGCTATCTCGTGGATCTTTTTTCCCTCGACGCAGCGCCGCTCAACATCGCGTCGATCGCCGGCATGGGCTGGGTGGAAGGGTTGGGGTTGTCATCCATCGCGTTCATTATGGTGGTCGCCACCTATCGGACTATGGATCCATCGCTCGAGGAAGCGGCGCGGGTGCACGGTCTGGGAATTCTGCGGACACTTCGATACGTGACTCTGCCGCTGACTTTCCCCGGCATCATTGCGGCGTCGATCTACGTTTTCACCATTGCGCTGTCGGCTTTCGAGGTGCCGGCGATCATCGGTATGTCGAACAAAATTTTCACTTTCTCGACGTTTATATTTTACAAGATCCAACCGCTGGAAGAATTGCCGAGTTACGGTGTGGCCGGCGCCGTCAGCACGGTGCTGATCATCTTGGCGCTGCTCTTGAGCTGGAGCTATTTTCGCGTGTTGCGGTTTTCCCATCGCTACGCCGTGGTCACCGGCAAAGCCTATCGTCCGCGGCTGATCGAGCTTGGCGCAACCGGCCGGACCCTCGCCTGGTTGTTTCTCGGCGGCTACTTCGTCGTTGCCAAACTTATGCCTTTTCTACTGCTGATCTGGGCGGCGCTGTTGCGCTACTTTCAGCCGCCGTCATGGGCGGCGCTCGAGCAGGTTTCGCTCAACAATTTTTATGGCCTGCCCTGGAAGCTGCTTCTCCATGGCGCATGGAATACGCTCATTCTCATGCTCGCCGTGCCCACGCTGACCTTGCTCGTCTGTCTCGCGATCTCCTGGACGGTGCTGCGCTCGGGACTCCGCTGGCGCCTGGTTTTCGATGCCGTCGCGTTTCTGCCTCACGCCGTGCCCCATCTGATACTCGCCATCGCGGCCATGTTCGCGACGCTTTTTCTGCTGCACAATGCTTTTTCTCTTTATGGCAGCCTGACGATTCTCATTTTTGTCTATACCGTGAGCCGGATCAGTTTTGCCACCCGCATCATCAACAATTCCCTGGCGCAGATTCATCCCGAGCTGGAGGAGGCTGCGTTCGTCGGCGGCTTGCGACTTGTCCAAGTGATGCGCAAGATTCTCGTGCCGCTGCTCAAGCCGGCGCTCGTCTATGCCTGGTTTTGGATGGCGCTGCTCTGCTATCGCGAGCTGACCATGGCCTCGGTGCTGGTGACGAGCCAAGCCAATGTCACGTTGCCGATGATCGTCTGGGGTTTGTGGCTCGGCGGCAGCCTGAATCAGGCCGCCGCCGCCAATCTGGTTGTGCTCGCGTTCATGGTGCCGGCGGTGTTGCTCTATTTCATTTTTGGCCGGCGCGGTCGCGTAACGGAGGCGGCGTGATCTCGATCGCAGGCCTGGGCAAAAAATTTCTCAGCGGCGAGCAGACGGTGGCGGCGCTTCGCGGGATCGACCTGGAAGTCGCGCGTGGGGAATTCTTCGTGCTCCTCGGCCCGAGCGGCTCGGGCAAGACCACGCTGCTGCGCTGCGTTGCCGGCTTGGAAAAACCGGATGAGGGAGAGATCGCGCTCAACGGCGCGCCGGTTTTTTCGCACCGCCGACGTCTCTGCGCCGCGCCAGAAGAACGCGAGATCGGCATGGTGTTTCAGTCCTACGCGATCTGGCCGCACCTGACGGTGGCGGAAAACATCGGGCTGGTTTTGACGCACGGACGCGCGCGCCTTTCGAAAAAAGCGGCGGCGGAACGCATCCGCGAGAGCCTCGCTCTGGTTCAACTGGAAAATTTCGAAAATCGCCCGGCGCGTCTTTTGAGCGGCGGCCAGCAGCAGCGGGTCGCTCTGGCGCGCGCACTGGCGGTGAATTCCGCGCTCCTCCTGATGGACGAGCCGCTCAGCAATCTCGACGCGCGCTTGCGCGAAGAAGTGCGCGCCAATATCAAAAGACTGGCGACGCAGCTGGGTAGCACGGTGCTCTACGTGACCCATGACCAGATCGAAGCCATGGTCCTGGCGGATCGCATCGCCGTGATGGCGCACGGCGAGATTCTGCAAGTCGGCAATCCTCTCGAGCTTTATCGCCGGCCGGCCAATGCGCTGGTCGCTGAGTTTTTCGGCTCGATCAACTGGCTCGGCGGGCAAATGCTCGAAGCCAACTGCGTGGAAACGGAATTGGGCCGGCTGTCGGTCGGTGACGCGTGTCAATCGGGCGCCGTCGTCGTTGGCATTCGGCCGGAGGACGTGCGCCTGGAACGCGCTTTTAATGGCGGAGAAAATCGGATAGAGGGAAAAGTGACGCGCTCGACTTTTCTCGGCGACCAGGTCGTTACCGAAGTAAAGCTTCGGGAGAAGACAGTGATGGCCAAGAGCATGCCCGATGCCGGGCTTTTCGCCGACCAGGTGACGGTGTATTTGCCCAAAGAGCGTCTGGTGGTTTTTCCCGAACGGGCGGCGCGATCGGTCGATTGAAAGTCGCAGTCATAGTAGAAAGGAGAATGTCATATGGGTAGCAGTCTGAAAGCCAATGGCGATGTGCATCATCTCGATCATTTTGTGATCGCGGTGATGGATCCGGCCCGAGCGGAGGAATTCTATAGCGACGTGTTGGGCGCCCATACTTTAAAGACACAGAACGCGCCGAACATGACGCGTATCTTTATGAAGCTCGGCGAAAACCACGTGGGCCTGTTTTCCCAAGGCAAGGTGACCCTGCCGAAGCGCGACAGCGCAAATTCCTATCCGCGGCACTCCTTTCAGGTGCCGCAGAGCGCCTACGAGGCTACGGTCGCAAAAATTCGCAGCGCGTGTTCGTTCGTGCGCGACATCGAGCGCGAACCGGGCCTGGGTTGTTTTTGGAAAAAGGGGCTGGTCTTCCAGGATTCGGAAGGTAATTTCGTGGAGATCACTCCGGCCGCAGGCATCGAAAAAACCCGGCTGCATCATTTGCATTTCGACACCACTGATCTGAATGCGAGCGTGGAGTTTTACAAGAAGTTCATCAATTGCACGGTCGGGGAAAAACAGAATGAGTTCGCCGCCGTAAGCGTACCCTCGGGGCAATGCGTGGTGTTGAATCAGGTGAGCGAACTGAGCGAAGTCACCAAGACCACCTACCGCGGACGCCATTTCGCCTTCAATGTTACCGACGACAATTTTCATGCGATCGTCGACAAGCTTCATGCTGCCGGCATCGAAGAGCGCGACGATCACGGCGAGCGCGAAGGGCGCCGTCCCGAACAGCTGGGAACTTACTTCAGGGAGCCGAGCGGTTTTCGCCTGCAAATCACCAACGAAAACTCGGCGGAGTTCGCGCGCCACGCCAATGATTGAAGATGGAATTTTGCACCACGGAGACACAGAGGACACGCGAGTCGAGAAATCGCTGCGTTGACCTTCTCGCCCTCCGTGTCTCCGTGGTGAATTGTATTTTCTGATTCTCGCTCCATGCCCTACAGCGAACGAAACGGCATAAAAACTTATTACGAAGTCTCCGGCGAGGGATTTCCGTTCGTGCTGATGCACGCCAATCCCTTTGACCGTCGCCTGTTTCTCTATCAGGCGGCGCATTTTTCGACCTACTTCAAAGTGATCAATATCGATCTGCGTGCCTACGGTTATTCGGACAAGCCGGCGGCGTCGGTCACGATGAGTGATCTATGTGAAGATGTGGTCGCTGTGTGCCGGCAAGAGGGCGCGCGCCAGGCGATCTTCGCCGGTGTCAGCGTCGGCGGTGTGATGGGATTACAACTGGGTCTGGATCATTCTGAGCTATTCAAAGCACTGATTATTGTCGGCTGCAGCAGTCAGCCCGGCGATCGCTATCAGAGCCGCATCGACGGCTACATGCAACAGGGCGTGGAGTCTTTCCACATTCAACATTTGACCGATCTGGTGAGCCCTGGGTTCGCGCAAAGCAAACGCGGCGAGTATCTACTCAACATGCACACGGAAATGGATGCGCGGCTGAGCGCGCCGGCGATCGCGGAAATTTTCCGCGCGCTGCAGAATCGCGATCTGACGCCGCGCTTGCCCGAGCTCAAGATGCCGGTGCTGATAATGAACGGCGAATTCGACAACGCTCTGAAACGCAGCCGCGAGATGAGCACGAAAATCGCCGGCGCGGAGCATCATGTCATCGCGGGCGCCGGCCACGCCTGCTGTCTGGAAGATCCGGCGACCTTCGATGGATTGGTTATGGCTTTTCTGCGCAGGCACGGCTTTTCGAAATAAGCACGCCCCACTATTCGCTCTAACTTTTTTCATCTTCTCGATCATCAAGGCAGGAGTGGGGTGATGAAATCCATTGTGCTCTACTCCGTGGCAGCAGCGTTGTATGTTGCCGGCGGAACGTTGATGAAATATTCCGAAGGATTGACACGGTTACTTCCCTCCGTGGCGTTGGTGGTTGTGTTCAGCGCCGGCGCATTGATTCAGGCTTGGGCAATGAGGCACGAGGCGTTGGGGCCAAGTTACGTGGTGGTGCTCGGATTGGAGGCGCTACTGGCTGTGATTGCGGGTAACGTGATTTTTGCCGAGCAGGTGACGGTGAAAACGATCTGTGGCGTGACGCTTGTCGTGCTTGGGATCACGATCTTACGGTTGAACTAGGCCACGGCTTTCAAAGTCTGGTCGTCAGCTCCCACCAATTTTTGTCTACGTCGCTGAAAATGAAGTTCACTTTGCCGTTAGCGGTTTCGAGCGCACCCAATTGAGTGATGCCGATGGATTCGCCTTTCGCGGCAAACTCGCGATACGCCTCCTCAACCTCCGCTTGGGACAACGCTTGTAAAGTGAAGCGGTTCACCGGCGCCAGATACTGACGGGGACTGCGCTTCAGGACGACGATGTACCACGGGCTTGCAGAATGCTTGATGTACTGAGCTGCGTTGAAGCCCGCGGCGATTTCCAAGCCTAAGACTTCGACATAAAACCGTCGGCTTCGATCGATGTCGTCGCATTGCAATGTGCCGTGGGTGAAAGCCTGCGGCAGATAGCCCCGGTCGGGAAACCGCTCGTTCGACAACGGCTGGTCCCAGTGGCCGGCGGTATGGGAGCGGCCGTGCAGCGCGCCGCCGGGATTGTAATATTCGATCTCAAGGTGATTGCCGCCCGGCTCGCGAAAATAAATCGAGTAGGCAAAGTGTGCGCTTTGTGGTTTGGTGATCTTGCTAAGATGATACTGCTCTTTGTGTGCTTCGACATACTTCCACGCGGCCTCGACTTCCTCATGGGTGCCGACGCGAAAGCCGTAGTGATTGTCGAAGGTTTTTTCCGGCGCGTTCGGCCCGCCCTCGTGAACGACTAGACGCCAGTCCGTGTTCGGATGCTTGAGGATCGCTTCGCCCGGTTTGCGCTCGATAACTTCCATGGCCAATAAATCTGTGAAAACCGGTAGTGTATCGGCGAGGACGCGGCATTCGTAGTGGCCGGCGATGAGGCCCGTGGTTTTGAGCATTGTCCTCTCCAAATGTTAGGCTGCCATCAAGAAATCTACTGCCGTGTGTCCTGCGTGACAAGTGCGTCGATGCGCAGGCTCATCAGCGTTTTTCGCCGCCCGGGTAGAGTTCCTTGAAGAATCCTTCTTTTTCCAATTCGTTGATAAGCGAATTATCGACCAGGTTGTCGAGATTCACTTTGGCGCCTTTGGCCTCGGGGATGCTGTCCAGCGCCTGCTGGATGCCGGCACGACGGACCAGCGGCATGCTTTCCCAAGCTTCGCGATAGACGTCATAGGTCTTGGAGAGAATTTCCCGGTCGGTGGTCTTGATGTAGCGGCCGAGCGTTTCCATGGAAAATTCCTTGTCGGTTTTGAAAATCTTGATGCCTTCGACATAGACCCTCAGAAAGCGCTTGGCCGTTGAACGATCGGTGTGGAGAAAATTTCGGCTCGCGACGATGCCTTGGGTCGAATACGTCAGCGGCAATTTGCGCAGGTCGATCAAGATTTGAAAACCCAGTTTCTCCGCCTGAAAAACTTGATCGACGTTCAGAATCGCGCCGTCGACCGCGCCCGAAGTGAGCGCGGTCATGCGCTCGCCGAGACCGCCGAGCTGCGCGACCTGCACGTCCTGATTGGCTTTCAGATGATAATAGGCAAGGGCGTCGCGCAGCGAAACATCCGAGAGCGAGCCGAAGCGGCTGATCGCAACTCGCTTCCCCTTCAAGTCTTCGGGCTTTTTGATTTTTGGGGCGACCATCAGCACGTTGAGCGCGCGCTCGATGCCGCCGGCGATCAACACCAGTTCCGCGCCTTTTACCCAGGCGGCGACCGCCGATGGCGGCGCGAGGCTGGCGACGCCGACCTCGCCGGAAAGCAAAGTCTGCACGATCAACGAACCACCGGGCATATAAATAAGCTGCGCCTCGAGCTGATTTTTCTTGAACAGGCCGGCGCGCTCGCCGAGATAGAGCGGCGCCTGAAAGCCGGAGATCGAGACGTAGGGAATTTTGAGAATCTGCGCCGGAGTTGGTTGCGATCCGCAGAGGAGAAAGACAGCGCTCAGCAACAGCGCTCGTGGAAGTAAATTCATGCGCAATCTCCAGTGTGGTATCTTCAGAAGTTTGTTGACCAAGTCTTGGATTCCTTTCGTGTCATACCGGTGAAGGCCGGTATCCAGAAGCTTTCTAAATTCCTGGATTCCGGGTCGCGCTAGCTGTCGCCCAGCTTGCCCGGAATGACGTTCGAATAATGTTGGGACTTCGATGCAGCACACTAATTCTTATACAAGGTTTTTAGAAATCCTTCCTTCTCCAGCTCGTCGAGGATCGTGAAATCGATGAACCGTCGCGGATCGGCGGTCCTGGCCCCGGGAATTTTTTCCATGCCTTCGAGGATCGTCTTCACGCCTTCGATCGATGTGCGCGGTACGCGCAGCATGTTTTTTGCCTGCAATAAGTACGCTTCCTTGACTTCGTCGCGGCTCTTGGCCCGGGTCCATTTTTGAATCACTTTGATGCTGAAGTCTTCGTCTTCCAAGTAAGTCTTCATGCCTTCGAGAAAACCGCGCATGAAACGTTTTGCGGTATCGTGCTGACCGTCGATGAAGCGCTTGCGCGTCACCACCGTGCCGGTGATGTAGGTCTTGCCGATCTTGGTCATATCGAAAAGCTCTGTGTAGCCCAGGTTCTTCGCGCGGATGTTGCTTGGAATGGAGATCGGCGCCGCGTCGATGACGCCGCTGACGAGTCCCTGCACGAGCAGTCCCATCTCGTTCAGTTGCACGATGGTGACGTCGGTTGCGGGATCGAGGTTCCACATCCTGAGCATGGCCCGCGCGAGCGCATCGGGCGTGGAGCCGACGCGTGTGACGCCGACCCGCTTGCCCTTGAGTTCCTGCGGCGATTTAATCTTCGGATTGACGATGAAACTGTAGAGCGGCTTGTCGAGAATCGCGCCCATGAACAGGGTGTCGGCGCCGCCAAGATTGGAGCTGACGCAGGCGTCGGTAACCGACTGGGCGATGGATACCTCGCCGGCGAGCAATGCCTGCAACGCAAGGATGCTGCTCGCGTGCACCAGCTCGACGTCCAGCCCGTGCTTTTTGAAAAGGCCGGCGTCGTGAGCGATCCACGGGATCGCCTGATTGACCGTGATCGCGCTGTAGGCCAGGCGCAACGGCGCCCTTCCAGTTTCGGCGCCGAACGAATCTATCGCCAAAATAAGCGTAAGCGTCCACACGGTTGCAAATAGGCGAGATACAATCGAACGGTTTCGTGTCATTACGTTTTGCATCGGCCTTCTCCAACGCACCACAGGCTAAATTCCATATAGCGCCCGGGCATTGTCACCGACGATTTTTCGGGCGAGCTCAGGCGTAAGTCGCGGATCGGCGCTCAGATTGTGGATCGCCATCAGCTCCGTGGCGCTGTCCGCGTGGGCGTAGTCCGAGCCGATGACGATGTTGTCCTGGCCGAGTTTTTTGACGATGTAAGGAATGTCGTCACTGGTTTCGCAGGCGACGTAAATCCGATCCTGCTTCATAAAATCTGACTTCAACTCCTTGCCCTTGATGCGGAACCGCTTCGTGAGATCGGTGTAAGCGTACGGCAGCCATTCGGCGCTGATTTCAAGGAAGCCTATGCGCAGCTTGGGAAAACGTTCAGGAATACGATCCATCACCATCGAATGAAAAGCGCCGACACAATTTAGTTTGAACTTGGAGAAACCGACGGTCTCGTATTTGTAATAATTGTACAATGTCGAACTGCCATTGGCGGCGTGAATACAGACTGCCAGATCCAATCGGCTCGCCTCTTCGTAAAGCGGAAAAAAATAGGGATCGCTCAGCAGGAGGTCGCCTTCGGTACCGCGCAAAAAAATGCCGCAGGCGCCGTTTTCCTTGGCAAAGCGGGCCTCGGCTAGAGCTTGGTCCATCGTCATCGTCGGTACCACCGCCGCCCAGCGGAGCCTGGTTTGTTCCTGCTTCCAGATGTCGGCGAGCCAGCGGTTGTAACTTCGACTGAGCGCCAGCTCGACTTCGGGACGTGGCGTGAGCGGTATAAGGAAAAGCGTCGGATAGAGCACCTGGATCGTGACGCCAAGATCATCCATATGCTTGAGCCGTGTCGACACATCGCGCATCTCACGCGAGGCCTGCGGGGTGTTGCGGCCGACGTTGCCGGATTTCAGCCGTAGCGTGCCGTCCACCAGCCAATATTCGTCTTTGGAGTCACCGGAAGTCGCACCGACGATCTGCGGGCGGTATTTGCGCTCCGCGCCGTCTATATATTCCCAGGTTTGCTCCGTTTCCAGAACATGCGCATCGGCATCGATGGTGAACACTGCGGAAATCCTCGCTTTCTTGCAGGGCAATCTGATTGAGTTGTTCGGTTCATAACATCGCGATTTGTTCCGGGTCAAACGAAGCGGAGTAAGCCGGCGGTTTCGTTGACAAGCAGCGACGGGCACGATAAATCGGGCGCTGATTCACCGACGCGAGGGTTTCATGAAATACAAATGCATCTCTGCCGATTCTCACTTGGAGATCCGCCCGGACCGCTACACGAAACGCGTGCCGGAAAAATTTCGCGATCGCGCGCCCAAAGTTATTACGCTCGAAGACGGCACGCTCGCGGTCTTACAGGAAGGACAGCCACTGGAGCGTTTGATCTCGAACATTTCCTGCGGCGTGCCCTACGAAGAGCGCCGGCCTTTCGATCCTCTGCCCGGCGAGCACTATGAGAAATCGCCGGGGACGGGATCGCCGGAGCAACGCCTGCGCGAGCAGGAAAGAGACGGCGTGGACGCCGAGGTGCTTTTTCCCGGCAATGTCGGGCCGGGGTTCTGGCGCGGTATTCGCAACGACGACGTTTACAAATCTGTGGTCCGTGCCTACAACGATTGGCTCGCCGAGGAGTATTGTTCTCACGCGACGGAGCGGCTGATCGGCGTCGGCGTGATTCCGATCACCAACATCGACGACGCGGTGGCGGAATTGCAGCACTGCGCGAAGGTTGGCCTCAAGGCGGTCGCCATCGACAATTTCCCCGCAGGCGATCGCTATCCCACGCCCGGCGACGATCGGTTCTGGGCCGCCGCGGTGGATCTCGACATGGCGCTGACGATTCACGTTGAGTTCGGCTTTCCGCGGCGCGGCCGCGGCCAGCCGGCAGCGCCTGCTGCGCCGTCGTTCAAGTATGCTCTCCAGCCGGATCCCGAGCATCACGTACCGGACGTGATCGAGCGCTTCAACAAATACGGCTTTCGCGGCAGCAAGCAGATGGTGCAGATGATCTGGGGCGGCGCCTTCGAGCGCTTTCCCAAATTGAATATCTACGTCGCCGAGGTGCAGATCGGTTGGGTGCCCAACTGGATGGATCAGATGGACAACGAGTACGGCCGCCAGCAATACTGGGCCGAGCGCGTGCTTGGTTTGCCGCGCTTGAAACGCATGCCGAGCGAAATCGCCCGCGAGCATTGCCACTGGGGTTTCAACCGCAATCCCGCGGGCGTGCGCATCGCGCGCCACGAGATGGGCGTCGACAACGTCATGTGGGCGAGCGACTTTCCGCATCTCGAGTCCGATTGGCCGAATTCACGCAAAGTGATCGCAGAAAACTTCGCCGGATCGACTGAAGATGAAATATGGAAGATGACCGTGGGCAACGCGGTAAAATATTTTCATCTGAACGATCAATAAATCGCGCAAACTCGGGCAGGCGCGGGGGCCTGCCCCTACAGAAATCCATAGGAAAAATTCAGCGATGAAGAGAACATGCCGTGAGCGCAGAAATCACCGATCTTAAATCCCTTGACGCCGAGCTGGCGAAGGATTTCATGCGCGGTCTGTGGGCGCGCGAGGAGACGATACGGCGCGAACCCGCGCCGTTCGGCAAACCTATTCTCTGGAAGTGGGCCAAGATTCGCGCCGGTCTTGAAGCGGCCGGCGAGCTGATCACGACCAATTACAAAGGCGCGCGCCGCGCCATCAGCCTCGTGCATCCGAATCTGAGCGACAGCACCAGCCACACGCTCAACATGGCGGTGCAGCTCGTCAAAGCCGGCGAAGCCGTCTACTCGCACCGCCATACCAACGCGGCCATGCGCTTCGTGATCGACGGCGGTGAGGGCGTGTACACGATCACCGACGGAGAGAAGTGCGTGATGGAGCGCGGTGATCTGGTGATTCAGCCGAGCTGGGGTTACCACAATCACATCAACGAAACGCAGCGCGATGCGATCTGGATCGACTGCCTCGACTCGGGCTTGATGCGCATGCTGCGCACGATGTTTCAGGAGCCGCATCCCGGGGAGGACGTGCGGCTTTACAATAATCCGATGGACACAGTGGCGCGCAATCCTGGCCTGCTCGCGCCGCCGGGCCAGCCGCTCAAATCGCTGGTCTACAAATGGCGCGAGACGCGGCGAGCGTTAGCCGGGATGCTGCCGGAGAGCGAGAGTGCCTGGGATGGCAAGTGTTTGGAGTATCGCAATCCGGTGACCGGCGGTTCGACCTTCTCGACTTTTTCCTGCTGGATCCAAATGCTCGACGGCAGCAAAGAAACTCACGAGCATCGCCACACGTCGAGCCAGCTTTATTATGTGGTCGAAGGGAACGGCGTGAGCGAAATCGCCGGCGAAAAACTCGAATGGGAAGCGGGCGATTTCTTTGTCGTGCCGAACTGGAGCTGGCATCGCCATCGAAATCTATCCGCGAGCATGCCCGCTGTTCTGTTTTCTACGACAGACCGACCGCTGCAGGAAGCCATCGGCGTTTATCGCGAAGAAGCGCGATGATTTCTTCCGTTCCGTCGCCCATTCCGATGGGAGAGGGCGAGGTAAAAGTATGACCGACGAAGAACGCGAGTATAATTCTGCTGAGTTCTCGGTTGCTGCCGCTCCTTCAACCAATCCCGGCGACACCATGCCGGCGAAAGTCGGCGTCGCCGCGCCCGACTTTGAAGCAGCGACGCTAGACGGCAGCGTGGTTCGTCTCGCCGACTTTCGCGACAAACGCCACGTGGTCGTCATGACCGGCGCGGTGACGAGTCCGATGTGCACTTTCGAAGTTCCTGAGTTCAATCGATTGAAGGAAGAATTCGACGGAGAGGGAATTTCCTTTTTCCTTCTCTATACCCGGGAATCGCATCCGGCGGAAAATTATTCGGCGCATCAGTCCTTGGAGCAGAAATTAAGCTACGCGCGCGACTTGCAAGGTTTGGAGAAAGTGCAACTGCCGATTCTCGTCGACCATCTCGACGGTCGCGTTCACCGCGCTTACGGCGTCTGGCCGAATGCGCTGTTCGTGATTCACAAGGACGGACGACTGGTGTTTCGCAGCAACATGGCCAACCACCGCGAGCTAAGGGAATTTCTCGAGGATTTGCTCGCCGGGGAAAGATCTCGGGCGGAAGGGAAAGTGACGCACCTGCAATATTCCGAGCGCGTGCTGGCTCACGAAGCCGATCAGGCGGTGCACCGGCGCGTTTATCAACGCGCCGGGCAGAAGGCGTTCGAAGATTACTGGACCAAGCGCCCGCAGCATCGGGATCGTTGGCCGTGAAAAACTCCGGAAGCACGATGAACGGTTATTATAGATGGCGTTGCCTGTCCTGCGCAGTGCCAGTGATGCTTTTCTTCTTCATTGTCTTCTGTGCAGCGGGCGCGGCAGCCGCCGCGAGCAAAGAGCTCGAGCGCGTGCGCATCGGTTACTCGGTCGGCGGACTGATTCCTTTTCCACTGATCGTCGCCAAAGAAAACCGCTTCTTCGAGCAGGCCGGCTTCGACGCGGAATTGATCAATATCCCGCCGACGATCGCGGTGACAGCGCTGGTCTCCGGCGACATTCAGTACGTCATTTTCGCCGGCACCACGCTCAACGCCGCGGTGCGCGGCCTGCCGGTAAAGCTTGTGATGGTTTACAACGATCGACCGCTGTTTTCCTTGATGTCGCGTCCGGAGATTCCCTCGATCAAAGAGCTCAAGGGCAAAGTGCTCGGCGTTGCCACGCTCACCTCCGGCGAGTCGTTTTTATCGCGCCGTCTGCTCAAGGAAGCCGGCATCGACGCGGACAAGGAGATGACCTTGCGCGTGATCGGCAACACGCCGGATCGTTTGCAGGCGTTGCGTGCCGGCGCGGTGGACGCGACTACATTGACTTTGCCTGCCGACATTCTCGCCGAGCGTCTCGGATTGCGCCGGCTGGCGTTCATGGGCGAAACTTTGGAAAGCATCAACGGCGGCTACGGTGTTTCCGAACGCTGGCTGCAGCAGAGGGCGGATCAGATCAAGAAAATGATCGCGGTCGCGTTCCGCGGTATGCAGCACGCTCGAGCGCATCGCGCGGACTCCGTCGCCCTGATTTCGACCAAGTGGAAGCTCGAACGGGAAGTGGCGGAGAAGGCGTTCGACATGATGATCAAAACCTGGACCGATACGGGCACGTCATCGGACGCGGCGCTCCAGGCCGGCATCGAGGAAAGTTTGAAAGTTTCCAACGCGAAACAGACGGTGCCGATCTCGCGGGTTGCCGATTTTACTTTGGCGCGTGAAGTCTATCGCGAGATGAAAGCGAAATAGGCGACAAGAGATTGGTTCAATATCAGTGGCTCATCAGTTCATTATTCGACACTGCGCTCCCAGATCCTCGTTCCCGCGAACGCGGGAATGTAGGTTCCTGCGCAGGATTAACCTGGATACCCGCTTTCGCGGGTATGACGGAATGGAGTTTTGATTTGCGGTTGACACTTGCGTCTTTCGCGAGCAACGAATCCGCGCTCTTGTTGCTATGAGCAAAGACGAATTAACTCTCAAACCGACACGGCTGCGTACGCATCCGCACACGACGCGCTCGCGGCTGATGCTCGAAGTGGCATCGAAACTCGTCAGCCGAAAGGATTTTCCCTATCTTCAGGCGCGTGTGCAGTTGCGCGAGCAGGGTTCGGCGGACTGGCCGGTCACATTGTTCGCGAGCGACAGTCCTGCGACGATTCACGAAGTCGCGGCCGGCAATGTGCAATTCGCTATCGTCAATCCGTCGATGATTCTGAAAATGGCCGCTCTCGGCAGCGCTCCCTTCGATGCGCCGATTCCGCTCCGAACGATCGCCGTGCTGCCGTCGCTGGACCAGATGGTGTTCGCGGTCAAACGCGACACCGGACTCGCAACTTTCAGCGATATTCGAGAGCGAAAGTTTCCCCTGCGGGTTTCTCTGCGCGGCCAACCGGATCACTCGCTCCATGTGATTGTCGATCATGTGTTCAAAGCGGCTGGGTTTGCGCTCGACGATCTTGTCTCTTGGGGTGGCACGGTTCGCTACGACGCGGGCATGGCTTATGGACCGAGCCGCATCGGCGCCATGCAGCGCGGCGAGATCGACGCGATCTTCGACGAAGGTGCTACCGCCTGGGGCAACATGGCGCTGGAGCTGGGTATGACGTTTCTGTCCCTGGACGAGACGATCTTGCAGCGGCTCGAAGCCGTTGGCCTGCGCCGCGGTACGATGCAAAGAAAGCACTATCCCAAGCTTGCCGTCGACGTGTCGACCCTCGACTTCGGTGGCTGGCCGATCTACACACATCGCGACACGTCCGATTCGCTGGTCACAGACTTTTGCGCAGCGCTGGAGGCGAGCAAAGAGCAGATCCCCTGGGCAAAAGACGAAGCGCTGCCGCTTGCCCAAATGGTCCGCGATACACCGGAAGGTCATCTAGAAGTCCCGCTCCATCCCGCCGCCGAGCGCTACTGGCGTTCCTGCGGTTATCTCTAAAGAGAAAATTCCCCAAGACCATCGTTTGTCATTTCGACCGAAGGGAGAAATTCTTTTGGTGCGCCTGACGAACTCGAAGAAAGATCTCTCGCTGCGCTCGAAATGACAGTCTGCCGTTTGCTTGGCTGCAGATGTTGCGCGATTTTATCCTTGGCGGGATAAAAGGCCTGCACCAGTTAGCGCAGATGCCCAATTGACTTAGCCTTTTCCTTTCTTATACTCCCACCAGCCTATTTTCGCGGATTTACGATGGAGGCGACAATGATGTCCTTTTCACGTATTCCGATTGTTTGGAGCTTGTGCGCGATTGTCTTTTTCATCGCCGCTGCGCCCGCTTTCAGCCAGACCGAAGACAAAGCAAAGCTCATCGATGGCGCAAAGAAGGAAGGCAGGCTGATCTGGTACACCTCGACGAACATCACCGAATCGAAGCCGCTGCTCGACGATTTTGAAAAGCAATATCCGTTCGTCAAAGGCGAGATTTTTCGCGCCAGCGGCGAGAAGACGCTCAACCGTATCGTGACCGAGGCGCGGGCCAACCACTCCGAGTTCGACATCGTGACGATCAGTGAAGTCGACGCGTTGATCGAGGCGAAGCTGCTCGCGCCGTATCGATCGCCGGAAGCGCAGAGCTTCATTCCCCAGTTCAAGGACCCGAACGGCTACTGGACGGCGGTGTACATCAACTACACCACCATCGGTTACAATCCGAAAATGGTCAGCGAGAAAGATGCGCCGAAGCAGTGGGAGGATTTGCTCGAGCCCAAGTGGAGAGGCAAGTTCGCCATCGACCAGGAGCAGTATCCGTGGTTCGGCACTTTGCACAAAGCGTGGGGCCGTGAGCGGGCGCAAAAATACATGCGTGCCATCGCGAAACAGGATGTTCAATGGCGCAAGGGGCACACGTTGATCGCCCAGCTCATGACCGCCGGCGAGTTTCCCATGGGCGTGATCTATGCGCACCGAGTCGAGGAGATGAAGCAGCGCGGCGCGCCGATCGAGTGGGTCAGCACGGTCAACCCGATCGTGGTGACCGTGAACGCGGCGGGACTGAGTGTGAAGCCGCAGCACCCGAACACGGCGAAGCTGTTTTATGATTTTCTTATGTCCAAACCGGCCCAGCAGCGACTCCGCACCTTGCGCCGCATTCCGGCGCGGCCGGACATCGAGCCGTTCTCGCCGCGTATGGAGCAGTCCAAACTCAAGCTACAGGTCGAGCCGTCGCAAAGCGGCCCGCAGTTCAATCAGACGATCAAGGAGTTTCGCGAGACTTTCGGCATGTGAGTGGCTAAAGAAGAAGAGCGGAAGCTAAACGCAAAGAACGCAAAGGACGCAAACAAAATCGATGCGCGATGCTGTAGGGGCGCGGCATGCCGCGCCCGAGTTCGGACGGCGTGATTGTGTTCAACCGTTCTGATTTGTCATTTCGAGCGTAGCGAGAAATCCTTCCGAAAATCCCGAGAGCGTGGCATTGTGGCCAAGACTTGCGGGATAGTTTGACGGCCGTATTCAACGGCGAGCAGGAGTGGCTATGTCGAAAGCGATCGGAGCCCTTTTCATCGTTCTTTTTCTCGCGCAGAACGCTGGTCTTGCCGCGGCGCAGGAGTTAAAGAAGGTTCGCTTCGGCTATCCTTCTCTCGGCTTTCGCCAGGGACACATCTGGGTGGCCAGGGACGAAGGAATTTTTAAAAAATACGGTCTCGACGTCGAGCCGATTTTTCTCCGCGGCGGGCAGTTGGCCATTCAAGCCTTGGCCGGCGGCGATCCGCCCCTGATGAGCATCGGGCAGGTGGTGCAAGCCGGCTTGGCGGGATTCGACCTTGCGCTGATCGCCGGCGTGGAAAGCTACTACGATTCCACAGTCTTCGCCCGCCCAGGCATCACCCGCCTGGAGCAGTTAAAAGGCAAGCGCATCGGCATCAGCGGCTTCGGCGCGGCGACGCATTTCGCCGCGATCATTCTGGCGCAGCATCTCAAGCTCGATCCCGACAAAGACATGGCTCTCGTTCCCGGCGGTCCCGACGCGGAGCGGGTCGCGGCCATGTCGGCGGGGAAGATCGATGCGGCGATTTTCAATTCCTCCACCGTGCCGATTGCCAAGCGCTTGGGATTCGTGGAGCTCGTTAAGATTCCCGATCTCAAGGTCGAAGTGCAGGGCAACGGCATGGCGACGACGCGCAGTTACATCAAGACGAACCGCGACGTCGTCAAGTCAGCGCTGAAGGGTTATATCGAGGGCATCAATTTTATTTTCAACAATAAGCAGGAAGCGCAGAAAGTGTTCGCCAAGTACATGCGCACCAGCGACGCCGATGTGCTCGAAAGCTCGTATCAAGCGTACGTGAGCACTACACCGAGGAAACCCTATCCGACCCTCAAGGGTTTGCAGTTCCTGCTGGATCGGCTTGCGCCGCAAATGCCGCAAGCGAAGACGGCGAAGCCTGAGCAGTTCGTCGACATGAGTTTCCTTCAGGAACTCGAGAAGGAAGGCTTTTTCAATGAGATGGCAAAGCGCTACCCGGGCAAGTAGCAGTGCAAATCAATTGGAATAGCGGCCGCGCAACCGGTGCTAGTTGAGCGGAGCGCGGGGGTGAGATTTACGCCGCGGCGCTGCGCGACTGGAATTTCTGATAGATCCACAGAAGAACAAATGCGCCGACGATGGAGCCGATCCAGCCGGCGCCTTCCCCGGCCGAATACCAACCCACCGCTTGGCCGGCATAAGTGGCGGCCATGGACCCGGCGATGCCCAGCAATGTGGTAATAATGAAGCCCATGTTTTCCTTGCCGGGCATGATCAGCTTCGCAATCACGCCGACGATGAAGCCGACAACGATCGTCATCAATAGACCAAACATAAACGCCTCCTCAGGTATTGAGCTCTCGTGTAACGAACAATGATGAAGTCCGGTTCCCCTTTTCGAATTTGACTTCGCATCGCGGGAGGGCTAGACCCGAGCCCAGCGAGGGGGGAAACTAGCAGCAACCTTTCACAATGACAACCATTAAATTTTTGCTCTTCTCCGGTCTGCAAGAACCGCGATAAGGAGGCAACTCTTATGAGACTGAAAAGACTGCTCGTGATTTCGGCCATGATCCTTTTGGGATCGCGCTACGCGCAGGGACAAACGATCGACGAAATCTATAAACAGGCGTTGACCGAGGGCGGGACGCTCAATTTCTATGGGACCTTGGCGCAGATCAATGCGGAGACGATTCTTCCCGCGTTCGAAAAGCGTTTTCCGGGAATCAAAATCAATCACGTCGACGCCACGGCGGATCAACTCGCGGCACGGGTCATCGCGGAAGCGCGCGGTGGCAGGGTGCTGGCCGACGTTTTTCAAACCCTGCTGGATGGACTGGTGAAGGTGAAAGATCAGGGGTTGTTTCTCGACAAGCTGTATCCCGAAGCGGACGCTTACCCCAAAGAGCTCAAAGGAACGAGCTGGGTTTCGAGCGATTTGATTTATATCGTGCCGGCCTGGAACACGACCAAGGTCAAGAAGGAAGAAGAACCCAAACAGTTCGAAGATTTTGCCGATCCGCGCTGGAAGAATCGGCTCATCGCCGAGCCGCGCGACTTTCAGCTCCTCATCGGTTTGGCGCGGTACAAATACAAGAACGAAGAAAAAGCGGTTGCGCTGCTCAAGCGCATCGCGGCCAACAATCCCGAGTTTCACAAAGGCCACTCGCAGCTCGCGGAGCTTTTGGTGGCAGGGCAAGCCGCCGCGTGCGTCACCTGCTACGCGCATCATTATCCGATTCGCAAACGCAAGGGCGCGCCGGTGGATTACATGCTGAGCGAAGGCACCGGCGATATCGACGCCACGGCGATTTTGAAAAACGCGCCGCACCCGAACACGGCGCTG
>Ga0310811_10001812_pt1 | contig 26568 bp, 51 predicted proteins | sample YCmetagenome_FD_207642 | JGI IMG/M metagenome (GOLD analysis project Ga0310811, IMG submission 207642) | Soil microbial communities from experimental microcosm in Duke University, North Carolina, United States - YC | ecosystem: Engineered > Artificial ecosystem > Soil microcosm > Unclassified ... | reverse complement strand
GGGGTCCGTTTTCTATACGCGACATGAGGGGCGGCTAATTAAAACCGCCCTGGTGTCATGTTCACCTTACTGCCGTGCGAGGGCAGCAAGCCTGTTTAATCCTAGGATTACTCTTCGGATTCGTCTTCGGAATCTTCTTCCGTCTCTTCTTCGGCCGTGAGCGCTTCTTCATAAGCAGTCTGAGCGGCTTTGATGATAGCCGAACGCTGCTTTGCGTTCGCGCCCTTCTTGATCTTGACCACATAATCGATATGGTCGGCGAATGACAAGCCTTCCGTATCGATCAATTCGTTCTTCTCGAGCTTACCGAGAAGTGACGCAACCTTAGCCGCGTTCTTCTTGGCGGAATCAACCCAAGCGTTAGGACCCTTCTCGGATTGCTCCCCTTTCTTGCCCAAGAGTTTCTTGTATGCGTCCATTTGCTGGTCCTTAGGGACCTTGCAAAGCGTTTCCATTTCACCGGTCGAAACCTTGACAGGCGAAACGCGCCACGCATCCGTGACTTTCGTCACGACTTCACGCATGATACGGAGCAGACGGCTGACGTACGGCTGGCTCAAACCGATCTCTTTGGCCACGGCCACGTCTGAGGTTTCCTTACCTCCCATTTGCTTCCAAAGATCGTGAATCGACCACGCAAGGTCGGCGCCCTTCAATTGGTCGCGAGCAGTGTTCTCACGAAGATTCAACGACCGCATTTCTACGGAAGTCATATCCTTTGAGATTGCTTTGATCGTCGCGTTGGGGTCGCCTTTCTCTTCGGCAATCTTGGAGATTGCAGCGAAACGGCGGAACCCCGCAACCAAGAAGAATTTCTTCCCCTTGGGCACGACGCGCACGGCTTCATCCTGGCCGCGCATCTTGATTGACTCGACTAGATCGTCGAAGTTGTTTTTCTCTTCATCGCCAGCGTCCGCCGTGAAGTCGCCGGACCGGCCATTGAAAGCCGGGTCAACGACAATGTCTTTCAGCAGAATCAGGCTAATCTGTTCACTAACGTTTTTTGCAGTTGCCATTGTCTTACCTCAGTTTTAATCCTGGGATTACTTCCCCAGGATTCATTGATGAAACACGGATGTTATCCTAACTCTGACACTCTGTCAATAGGGTACTTTAGCGGCCAATCTTATCCCACTTTTCCACACAATCGTTCACCATTGCGAGAAAAGTGTCGCAAGACATTCCACGAATATCGATCTGCATTGATAAGCTGTCTAGGTATACAGCTTGCTTGTGAAAGTAGATTCTGCGCACGGCTTCTTTACGATGCCATGTTACTTGAGGCACTTTGAGCTTGTCTTTCACTTCAAAACTCAAAGCGCGCAGCTCACGAAACAATCGTTCGCGAGCTTGCGGGTAGGTTTCGCGTTTCATCACTTTGCCGTAAACATGTAACCGCGCTTGGTTCCGCATGACAGCAAGTCGCCTTGATAAAGCTCCTCACTGCTAAGAAACACACGCGCAGCTACTTCATGTGCGTCCATATTGGACTTTGCTTCTAGGTTAGCGTACGTAAGTGTCCGAGACTTCCCAGACGTTACGTTAATTACTTTGATTCGAGCCGGCTTGTGATTAGTCGGTCCGATGTATCGCGTTTCCAGAAAGGTCTGACGAAAAGTTTTCATACTGTTTCTTTCCGACATAGTATCAGAGTTAGAATAACATCCCAATATTGCGGGTTAGAGGTTAATCTCAGGATTAACCCTGAGATAGTTAGCGTTTCCGTGACACTAGTGTGCCGCAGCACATTATTGACTCGCCCGCCGCGAGCTTGTAATCTTCTCCACACTTGTTACAGTAACACTTCATGGTTGTCGGAAGTATCAAAGCGTGCGCTTTTACAGCTTCTTCGTATTCATACGAATGGTCTAACCCGCAATCGCCGCATTGCTCGTAATCACTTGGCAATTCATTGGACATTAGAATTCCTTTTCCGGATTAATCCTGGGATTAACCTCTAACCCTTTACCGGTTGCCAAGTTTTTAAGCTTGGTTCCCCCGGAGGGTACTACTTTCGCGTCTCGCGTGCGGCCGGAAGTCCCGTGCTTACCTACCTGCCTAGCTAGAGCCTAAGGAGCGCGTGTTGCAACTCTCTTCGGGTGTGGCTAGGGCTTACAAGTCAGCCGTGGGCCGGTTCGCTGTTTGAGGGCGAAGCGCGGGCGCTGTTTGCGTCCGCCCAGGCCGACCTTAGCGCGCCTGGTTGCTAGTACTACGCGCACCCTGGGAGTTTGCTTCCCAGGGCCCGCCCCTTTTTTCTTCAGGGTCGGTTGCGCCGTACGAAAAGGGTAGTTGCAACGGCCGTGCCACGGACTAATCCCAGGATTACCTACACTGTAGGTGCGAGCTAAGTACGCGAAACCTTTACGCGCGCGTACGCGCGAGGGCGCGCGCTTACGTAGGTTGGGGGCGCACCACCCCGTAACACCCCGCAACGGTTGCGTAACGTGTGACAGGGGTGTCACGCCCCCGCCTTCCAATTTTCAGCGGGAGTGTAAACCGGTTCGTCCAGTCTGGTCGTAACGTACGTCACGGCCGAACGGCGGACGGTGCCACGCTGTAGCAGCTCCCGACAACACCCGCCGCAAAGCGCCACGCTGCGCACTTGGAAGGGCGCGGGGTTAGTGCAAGTCACGAGCACACCCCTAACCTCCCCCAAAACGTTTTCGCACTTTACTTTCAAGTCTGGCTTCACGGGTTACCAACTTTCGCTTTAACCGTTCCCAGGGTTGCGCAGCTTTGCGTTTCCGCTCTTCCGTCGCCTTTAGTTGCTTCTTGTGCGCTTGCAGTGCGTTGTCAATTCTGGAAACAACTCCGTCCAGAATTGACGCGCAAGCCTCTCGCCTACTTGGACTAACTGGTAGATTGAGAACGCGAATTCCGGGAGGAGGTTTCTCCGGAGGCTTCTCGTGTTCCAGTTTAATCTTAGGATTAACTTTACGGGGCGACAATTGAGGTTCCAATGAATGAGATTACCATGTCGATATTGAATACTCCGGTAATCTTGTGGTCGTTCCGTTTCTTCATTGTTGGAAGATATACGTGACCGATACGTGGCATGCTTAACTCATGCTCTTCGCAGTAGTCGTCGATCTCTTGCCAAGTTTTACCAGTTAATCCATACTCCTCGAGAAACCTTTTAGTCTGTTCACTTTGAAGTGCAGCGGACCATTCATAAGCGTCGACGGGCATCAATAATTCATTAGTACCGTTGATGTATAGTCCCGTGATAGTAGCTTGACCGGGTTCGGTCGCACTCGTCATCATTCGGTCGGGACGTAAGTCTATATCGATACGGAAAGCATTCTCAGTCATACCTTTAAGAGTGCGTGTACTGTGGACGTATCGTTGTACTTGCATTTGATCTGCCCTTTTCTTTAGGATTCGTCGATAGGAGGTAACGGGCTAAACTCTTCAGGACTTTCCAATCGTTTGGCATCGCGATGCAAATACCAATACTGTTCAGCTGTCAACCGATTGTAAAGGTCGCACTTAATCTGTGTTACCCCTGAATTGTATTGCGCTCTGGTTCGTCTTAAGTTCGGAGGCTTGCTATGTCCGACGCATCCAGGTTCAAGGTCTGGTGGCCATCCGTTCGGGAAGTACATTGCAGGCTGTTTACAGCCTTTACACTCAAAGCAGATAATCCCAGGATTATTCTTCTGATTCTCCATCGGCGCTCTCTTCGATTAGTTCTTCATAGTTAGGGACGTGCTTTAATCCTTTAGAAGTCATAGCGAAAGCTTGGTTAATCCAAGCACGACCAAAGCGGTTTTTCCTCACCTCTAAGATGCGAGCCTTCGTCTCAGACTGCGGTACTCCGTTAGCGTCAATGTCCGGGTCAATTACTTCGATATCGTCGGGGAAAAAAGTCAAAGTAGTGTCGACATGATGCTGTAAAGTATTCAGGCCAGCTAACTCCCCGTCTTTAGTGACTTGATTAATGATGATGATTGGACACTTCAACTCTACCGCGACTTTTTTAAGAATTTCCAAAACTCCGATTTGCGCGGCGTTATCATCGCCCGTAAGCCCTTGAAGTGAATCGAGTACCGCAAGCTTGGGTTTTCTACGATAGAGAATTTCCCCAAGGTTTGCGTATCCACCCATGGCTGGTACCATGCGTATATTTTTCTTGTGTTTAAGGTCAAGCCTTTCCGCGGTGAGCTGTATTTCAGGAGCGGACTGTTCTGCCGCAATGTATAGGGCTTGACCTTCACCCTTTTCATAAGTGAGCAAAGGTAAAGTCGCAGCGACTCTGTTAGCAATATCGAGGAGCAACGTCGTTTTGCCGGCCCCCGGCGAGCCGCCAATAAGAGTCGTGGAGGTTTGAACAATCCCTCCGCCCCAACAATAATCCCATGGGCCAGTGAGGATGCGCGCAGCGTCTTCGGCCTGGACTTTATCGAGAGTGATGGTTCCGTCGGGGTCTTCGCCGTTGAGACTCGTCCCTTTCTTTTCTTCATTCCCGGTCTCCATGTTCCAAGCGCCACAATTCTTGCACTTGATTTTGTCTTTAAGGTCCTCTCTGCATAGATGACAGAGCCTAGCCATGATTAATCCTAGGATTAACCTCAGGATAGGCGCTACGGATATCAGTCATGATGACACCGTCAGTGTCCATATAGAGCACTCTACCTCCCCGGTAAATCGACTCTAAAGTCTTACCGTAGACAGCATTGAGTAACACCTTGATAGTTTCAGGAGCTATCAACCGTTTGATTGGAATGGTTGGCACATCAGGCATCACCGCTGTAGTCGCGAGCGCTGCTAGAGACGAAAGAAAACCTCGGCGATTCATGATTAGTTCCCGTCGTGTTTAATCCTAGGATTAAACCGTTTTTGAAGTTCGATGATGACTCGTTTGGGGATAGTGTGATACGGACTTCTTTGGTGAACGCACAATAACCCTTCTGAGATTTGACCGTGAGCAGTTTCGTAGTAACCGCTTGGCCAAGCCCCGTAGTAGATTTCAAACTTAGTGTCGTGTATGTGTAGACGATACATTCCGAACGTTATCATTTGATTTTAATCCTAGGATTACTCGGTAATTCGTAAGGGAATTGCTGGGCCTCTTGCCATTCCACTTCGCACTGCTCACAATCTCCTGTAAGAGGCTTTCCGTGTGTGCATAAAGTTAAAGACGTGTACACGCCGCTTTCAGGCGCCTTCTCAGGTATGATATGCATGCGTTCTTTAAGACGCTGCGCGTGACACTCGCGGTTCTTACAGAGTTTGTTATCCGCGACGGTAGGACTACCGCAAATGAGGCATTTATATACTTTTCGGGCCATTTTTAATCTCAGGATTAGCCCCTTGACAACCAATGTAAGATATGATAGCATAGTTATTAATAATTGTCAAGGAAGGTCTTTGGCAATCAATCCTAGGATTAAACGGGATGTTACCTCAATCGCTACCCCCAAGTGGGCCGCCTCCGAAGCCTACTATTCAGTGGACGATTCCTTTCATTCCAGGGGTCAACATGGCCATCTGGGTTGACGGGTCAATCCGTGTCACATTGACAGCTGACAAGGCTGAACTGGTGACCCAGCATTTCCGCGAAGTCGTCAAGGCGATGGAAGTCGGAACTGAAATGATTAAGAACCCTCCGAAGAAATGCACGGGCTGTCGTGGCAAGGGTCAAATCATTGTCAAGACCGGTATGGCTCGCGAGACCCAAGTCTGTCCGTCGTGCAACGGCTCCGGTCAAAAGATTCATCGCCCGGCGGACCCTGCCAAGTTGATGACACGCAACGTCGGTCACGTTCCGCCGTTGAGTGCCAATCCGCTCCCGCATCAAACGCATGTCGACCCTCAGATCGATAACAGCATTCGTCAGAACCCGCCAGCTGCGCCGGTGGAGCAAGTCGAATCACCTTCTGAGAACTTGCGTGAAGTTGACGCCGGCGAATTGCACGACTTCGATTGATGGCACGCAACCCGATGGCCGAGCTAGCCGCATTGATTGCGGCGAAACATAAGCCATCGGCCAAACCTTTACCTAAGAAACGTCTCGAACCGGATTTAATCCCAAGATTAGAGCTTGGCCGTTGTGAGCGGATGAAGATAAGTATCCACGCACAAACGTTCAAGCGTATCTGGCTCCAATGTGTTGAAGACCCGGGTCACAAGGGAGCCTGCCTTTACGAAAACCCGAGCAATCAAAGAAAGAAACGAAAACACTATGGCTAGCACGAAAACCGAGACCACCGCTCCCAAGTCCACGATCGACATTTTTTCGCTCGACCCGAAGGACCCCAATTTCAAGGATTTGTTGCTTCAATACAACAAGTCGATTCTCGACTCTGTAAAGGATTGGGAACGTGAGCAAACTGGTTTCCCTCCGTATTGGAAGCCGAAGCATATCGGCGACCTTTTCTTTGGAAAGCCAATTCTCAAGGACGAACGCGACCCGGCTTTCCCACGTTACGTCGTACAGGCAACGAAATTCCCGGTCGTTTGCCAGCAGGGTCCGGCGGACGATGCGGACATGTTGATTGTCCGTCCTGGCGATTACTTCACTTGCTCCGTTTGGGCTGCTTTGCCGCTCGACGACTTCTTTGATATCGAAGTTTGCGCGGTTGCTGAGAACAGCCGCAAGCTCCCGCCCAACGAAGCGAGCGATAATCGTCCGCGTAATCTTTGGACTTGGAACGTCAAGGTCACGAAAGAATCACGCAAACTCATTCAAACGCGCCGCGCTGAAGCTGCGAAGCTTTTGCGTGAGTCACGCGAGACTGCTTCGCTCGGTGAGAAAACGGAATAATCCTAGGATTAATCCGCCATGGCCCGACCCGTTAAGAAGCGCACAGTGGTATCCTATCGTCGGGACGTGGAAGCACTGACGCGCTTGCGTTCGGCAGTCAAGTTAGACCCGGACTTAACGAAGCCCCTGGTCGACAAAACGTGTGTTGATATCGACACGCTTATCGACTCAATCAACGAGCTGATAAAGCATACAGGGACAGCGGGTTAAACGCGGTGCCGGGGACTTGCAAGACCGAGGTGAAACTTGCAAGCCCCCGGCTCCGGACCGTTCAGAATCATCACTGACTCCTGAGCTATAGTATGGCACAAAAGAAGTCTAAAGTCAAGCGCGCTAAACCTCGTAAGCGTAAGAAGCCTTTAACGTCAAAACAACGCTCAATCATTGCGAAACGAGCCTGGCGCAAGCGTAAAGCAAGGGAGAAAGCAGAGCTAAAAGAGTTTCGCCGCAAGATTAGAGAAGGTAAGCGAAAGGTAATCGATTACGTTCCTAACTTGGACTTAGCTCATATCAAAAAGGTTGAGAATTCACTTAGTGACGTTCTCAAGGTAACTCAGAGTCTTTCACCGTCTGAATTCAAAGAGACCCTAATCGCTACCATTAACAAGTACGTGGAAAGCGAAATGATGGAAGAGGACGATGAAACCAAGATTCGCGCGCGTCTCATTGTAGCTGAGTCTGAGGGACGCTTGGACGATGAAGCTCAAAACTGCGCCGATGAATTCGATATGGACGTCCGCGAAGTTTACACACTTTGGATATCTCCGAAGTAATCCTAGGATTAAACCGATGTTCGTCAAGATTCTAGCTACCATTCACACTATGTGGACACAGCTTAACTGTGACCATGGCCCGTGGATTAAGGACCAATACTCTCGTATCTACGGGACTGACTCAGCGCATTGTCAGAAGTGTTGGAAAACCAAACCTGCTCACGCGGTCAATGCACGAGAAGAAACTCTTGAGGAGTGGATGCTGCGCGCTACCAAGGGCGGACTGTCCACAAGCGAAGCGCTTAACACTTGGGAGATATCCCAGTCAGAGAAATCAAAGTAATCCTGAGATTAAAACCGAGGTACACAATGGACGAAGCTGAATTTCATATCATCACTCAACAACTCTTGATGCTTGGCGGTCTAGTTCAAGACGTCAAGCTTACGGAGTACATCAACGCGATTGAACGTGCGGACGCTGTAGGTCCAGTGTTCAACCCTACCCTCTGGATGCGTGGGCATAAGAAAACCGATATCCTCAAGAAGATGGCGGAAGGCTTGAGAGCTTTCCAGAATTCTCTGCCTACTCCTGAGGAGGCTAAGAAAGCCGACTTGGCTGTACACGGACTCTAATGGCCACTTCCGAGAATAATCCTAGGATTAAACCGAAAGGTTTTCGGTTCAACCGCTCTCAAAGGCGTTTGGATTGCATTGAGTGGCGCCAGAAGCTCAAGCAATGGCTACTCAACGGTGGGCTGTTTCCTCTCCCGCCTCCTACACTTCAAAAACAAGACATTGAACAGATTCGTACGCGAGTCGGAAGGGTATACGGGACTAAGTGTCCGGATTGTAAAGGACCGTTGGATAGAGCTTGGGTTTGCTACACATGTGCCGGAGGGATGTAAATGACACCGCCATTGAATGACTCGATGATTCGTATTCTCGATATGGTCGCAACTGAACGCGGCCGTCAAGAACTGCTCAAGTCACAAGGTAAATTCGAGTACACTTGTGCAGACAAGGCAATGAGTCACTTCGAAGCGCTCTCAGTTCTAACCGAAGAAACTGGCGAAGTAGCACATGAAGTTAACGAGAGTATTGGCGGGCGCCCGCTGAACAGATTTAAGCTCATTAAAGAGCTAATCGAAGTTGCTGCGGTCGCAGTGGCTTGGGCTGAAAAGACTCTTCGAGAGGTTGAGATTCCGAGGGAACATAACGAGTTTGGCCAAGGGGCTAATCTCGAAGATATCGATCGGAAACTCCCAATCTTTAGCGAACGTACCGAGTTGTATACGAGAACTAAAGCTGACGCCGTGATGGCTTACTGCCCAGCTGTCAAAGGCGAATGCACTGAACCTTGCATCGGCAGTGTGTGTAACAAACTCGCAGGAGACTTGAACGATGACATTAACTCAACTGATTAACGAATTGAATCGGCTGAAACTCAAGTACGGCGATGTTCCCGTGCGCGTTCAGTCGCTTTCACATACTTGGGAACCAGAGCCCAAACCTTGGAATATCGACGCTAAGGGAAAACCTTCTTTCATCCTGCTAAACCCATGAATAATCCTAGGATTAATATTCATCTGCTACGTCAAGCGCTTTCATCGCAGTTCTCACGTGTGATGTTTCGCAATGGCGAAATGGACAAGTTCGATACTGCGTTCAGCGAGCTATCGCAGAGTCAAAAACGCTCGCTGTATTCATTGGCCGATGACTTGGCCAAAATGGAACTACTCATTCGACTCCACAATGAAGATGCGCCGGAAGTCATCATTGTGCCCAAAGAGGAATTCGGTAAGTTCATCGACAAACGCTATTTGAGCTTGATGCAAAAATGTCACGGCTGCGATAGTAGCGATATCACTCATTACATGCTATATTCAAACGGTTCTGTCGCAGGCTGCTGCTCAGAGCACAATACTCCGGAGGTTTAACATGGAACGTGAAAAAGAGATCGTGGCGGCAATGAGTCAGATGCGCTTGGACCTTTTGAAGCAAGGTTTCAAGGATACCGAGATTCGTGATGCTGCTGGGATGATGTATATCAGCATCGCAGTCGTGCTAGGCGTCAGCGATGAAGAAATCATTAACGGCGTCAAGAACGGCATCGCAGCCGTTCGTGGTTTGACGGCTCCAGATAATCCTAGGATTAAACTGTGAAACCTTGCAAGGCATGTGCAAATCAATTCTGGCAGCAGATTGATGGCATATGCTGTACATGCATCACTCACCCGCTGATGAACGAAACACAGCGTAAACAATCATGGTCTGAAGTTCGCCAAGACATGAAACAGTATCCTGAACGGTGGTCTATTCATGGCTAAAAACGAAGTGACCATTGGCCACACGTCTAGCTCTCAGAGCGTTAAGCTAGACGTGAGGATTGATATCAAAGACGGGAGCATATCTGTAACAGCGTATTCCGTATATGCTCCCGTCAACCCTGAGTTGATGAAGAAAATAACCGACTCAATTCACAACATCCTCGAAAGGCATGTTGGCTATGGCTGACAAATTCGAATGCGATAGCTGCAAGAAAATTTGGGAACCGACTCAGAAACGCGGGACTATTACGCTCGACGCTATTGGTTCCGCGACGATGCCATCCCTAAACCCCAAGATTACTCTCGACCTGTGCAACGGGTGTTTCGACAAGTACCTACAGGCGTTCATTCACATCAATCCGCAACTAGCTCCATTCCGAGGTTAACCGTGCTCAGCATCATCAAACAAGAGATTCGTAACGAATTGAACCGCATCATCAATGAAACGGATGCGGTGAAGAAAATCTATGAGTCATTCGACAGACTCAATCGAGAAGTCTCAACGAGTATCGGTTCATTCGCGTCGCATCTTTCTACCTTAGACTTGTTCGTCGACGTGCTCAAAGGCAGCTTCAAACCGGTTGTCTTATTCAAAGGCGACATGAAGCTATTCTCGAGTACTGAGGACCCCAACGGGAAGGTATATGCTGAATATGCTTTCGCTGTGAGGGCAGACGAAAAACTTATCATCAATGTTCAGCCTGATATAACTATCCGTCTCAAGTCGCTTACGGTCCTTAACGGTCCGTATGACGTGGTAGAGTGCCGCATCGCGAACTTAGACATACTTGCGTCGAGCGGCGCACGCTTCACGCCGGGCGTGGAATTCCCAATCGAGACGTTCGAGATTACCCCGGCCAATCGCATTTTCATTCAGCTCGCTAAGCGTTAATCCTCGATTTAATCCTAGGATTATTCGTGCTTATCGACCACATTCCACAAGGTAATCCCTGCCGCCGTTGCGGTGGGGACGCCTTTAAGCATCGAGTTGAACATAAACCCGAGGGAGACCCCTGTGAAATTTGCGGATTACCCAGTGCGCGTCATCGTATACGCAAACGATCCCAATCTAGCAAAGAAGACTCTATTTACGTTGGACTTGACGGAGAAGGACAAGGGCGCGACGTTCATCGATATGTGCTTTTGGGGGCTTCCACGGAGTCTGGTGATAGACAGTGGTGGATTGAAAACTTTGATGGTCTGTCTACGGTAGAGTGCTTAGACTTTTTACTAGAGCTTCCTAAGAATCACATCAAAGCATTCTCGTATTCATTTCAGTATGACCTAACGAAAATTCTTCAGGATATCCCCGATGAAATTCTCTATCTACTGTTCCGTCCCGAGCTACGTGCTAGAACTGGTAAAGACTCAGTCAAAGGTCCGCGAGCTGTTAAGTGGAATGGGTATCGTCTTAATCTTCAAGGTACCAAGTTCACCGTCGCTAAAGGGGACCGTTACCGAGTAGTCTGGGATATCTTCAAGTTCTTTCAGGGTAAATTCGTCAACGCTCTCGCGGATTGGAAAGTCGGCGAGAAAGAGCTGTTAGACCGAATGACTCACATGAAAGATAAGCGAGCAGACTTTGACAAGGAATCCCCTGAAGCTGTTCGAGTCTACTGCTTAGAAGAATGCAAGTGCATGGCTGAGCTTGCTAGAAAGCTGGTAGAAGCGCATGATAAAGTGGACCTTAAGCTCAAGTCCTTTTATGGTGCTGGCAGTAGTGCTAGCGCAATGCTTCTCAATATGGGCATTAAGGGACGAATTAAGAAGGCTCCCAAAGAGCTTACTATTCCCGTTGCCTCTGCTTTCTTTGGCGGTCGTTTTGAGAACAGTGTTATCGGCAAGATTGAAGGGACAGTTTACTCATATGACATTTCTAGTGCCTACCCTTATCAGCTTTGTTTTCTACCTTGTTTGCTTCATGGCACCTGGGAACGCACTGAGTCTCGAGCAGATATCGAACAAGCTAGAACGGCTGTTATTAGGTATAGTTTGCGGAATAATCCTAGGATTAATGACTGGGGTCCTTTTCCATATCGTACTGACGACGGTTCAATCTGCTATCCAATAACTAGCCCCGGCGGCTGGATATGGAAAGACGAGTACCTAGCGGGTGAAAGGCTGTTTCCGAATGTCCAATTCGAAGAGGCTTGGGTATACCATTGCGATTGCGACTGTAATCCATTCGAGCGAATCCCTGAGTATTACTCAGAGCGTTGTCGCATTGGTAAGGAAGGGCCAGGAATCGTCCTTAAACTCGGCTGTAACTCTTGCTATGGCAAGCTCGCCCAGTCTGTTGGAAGAGGTATATTCAATTCCTGGGTGTGGGCTGGTCTTATTACGTCAGGATGCCGTGCACAGATTCTAAACTTTCTCGGTATGCATCAAGATAGAGCGAACATGCTCATGGTTGCAACCGATGGTATCTATACACGTGAAAGGTTCAAGGTTGATGCCTTCGACAAACGATTCCCATATAATGGAACTGAAACTGTCATACCTTCGCCACGAGAAACCGGCACTGCACATACAGGTAAACCTCTCGGTGGTTGGGAAGAAAAAGTTATCACTAAAGGCGTCTTTGTGGCACGCCCTGGCATTTACTTCCCAATCGGACCTACTAAGGAAGAAATTAAAGACGTTCGAGGTAGGGGTGTCGGCAAGGGAGTGGTTCTGGAGAATTGGGAGCGAATCATAGAGTCATGGGAAAAGAATGGCCTTAACGAACCCGCTTCGGTCGCTAACGTCTCCCGGTTTTGCGGAGCTAAGTCATCTATATCTAGGTCTGGCAAGATGGGTAAGTATACTTACCGCCGTGCAAACGGTAAGTGTGACCATGGGAACCTTAATGGTTGTGGTACAGACAAGTGCGTTAAGCGCGATATTCCGTACTACGGAAATTGGATTACCCGGTCAGTCAAACTTGGCTTTCATCCTATGCCTAAACGGTCCGGCGTTAATCCTGACGGTATCACGCTTACGCTCCGTGAAATTACAGGCGATGAACTATCAATGCCATATACTAAGGCTATCAAGTCGCAAGATTCGAAGGTCCTTGACCATGTGAATCAAGAGCTACTTGAGCAGCCGGATGCAGACCTTTCAGATTACGAATTGGAGACAGCAGTATGACAAACGCAGTAGACCCTTCAGAAATCATCTACAACTGTACCGCGCGGAAAATCCTCGGGAATGGCGACGGTATTTCGTGCGCATTCGACCGCGGTCATTCAGGACGTCACTCATTCGAAGCTGAGATTAATCCTGAGATTAATCTACGTCCTAGCGAGCTTCGTATACTAGTTAAAAAGATGGGCATCGATATGCTCAAAGAGTTGCTTGCCGAGCTTAAATGCGCTACAACTGAAGACTGTATTGGTTACATCGAACAATTCATAGAACGAAAGACGAAAGAGGCATTCAAATGAAAAAATTCAGTTTAATCCTAGGATTACTTTCAGCTTGCGCTCCCCTGACGCCGGCTCAACACGTGACCAATCTCAAGGGCGAGATTATCGCGGTTAAAGCTGGCTGCTACGTGTACAGCACGCAAGCTAAGTATCCTCGAGATATCAGCTTGGACAAGGATTGTCCGAGGCTGTTAGCGCCATGAGCCCTACATGGTGTAATACCTGTCAGCTCAATCATCAAAAGCCTAACAGTGACCAGTGCAAACTACAAGCTGCGTACGGTCAACGAGCGGTTGAATATATCCGCTGGGCGTTAGGTCTTAAACCGTTATACAAGGGGCCAGAATCAAAGCTGCATATGCTATGAGCGAAGTAACCAAAGAGACTATCGAGAAAGTATACGCCGAGATTGAGAAGATTGCCGGCGATATTGATTCGCTGCGTACTGTGCTCGTCACGTTGTTTGCAGCGACGTTAACCGGATTATCTGACGAAAAGGTGGAAGAACAACTAATCCGCATCGCAGAGCTAGTGGATAACAATCGTAAACCTCCTGAGGAGATTAAGCCCAATGGCGCACAAGAACGGAAGTAACTACGATATGTCCAAAGATTACCAACTGCCTACAGGAGAACTGTGGTGGTTAGTACTCATAACCAGCGAACCGAAAGGGGAGTACGTTATCTACTATCCTTCGATGTTGTTCACATGGGACGACGTCAAGACATGGTATCAAGCGCAACAACGCGCAGAAATTCTTATTCGCGAGGATTACCAAGAGTACATCAAACAAAACGGGAAACTGCCGTCATTCAAAGTAATGCTTTGGGATAAGACAGAACAGAACAGCGTAGTACTGTCATGAAAGAGCCGGCCATTTTCAAATACCGAGTGTCTTGTATTGGATGCGGGAAAGCTTTTGAATGGCCGCAAAAGCTTGACCAACATTTACGCTTGATGCGCCGACCGCTCTGGTTGAGAGCATTGAACAAGCGGCTGTTAGCTATCAAGAAAGTAGCGGCTAAATCTGGCTTACTTCTTAAGGGAGTCTCGTATAACGAGTACGTGAGGAAAATCCGAAGTAATCCTAGGATTAACCCATAAGCCCTTCAATAACTACTTCAACATTTAATCCTAGGATTATTCACAAACCCACATGGACCTACATGTAAGTTTGTGTAAGTAATCCTAGGATTAGCCATCTGACGGGGTATTATGCCCCATGTGTGTCATTATGATACGATTATACTTGACACAGTGTGTCATTTATGTTACTGTATTATTACGTACGTAGAATTACGGACAAAAGTTTTCAGGGTTAATCCTAGGATTATTTGCCATGCATGTATACAACGACCAGCAGATGTTCGAAACATTCATGCGCTCGAACATTCCCCGCAAGGAGAAGGGCGTAATCAGAACATGGTTCGATAAAGTCACTGACGGCAAGTTCAGTGCAACGCTGGCCAAGTTTGGGGATGGGGAAGAAAAGTCTATCAGCATCGGTTCCGTTCTGCTGGCAGGCGTAGAGGCTGGCGCAACGGGCGCAATCCTCGGGACATTGCATGCTGAATTGAAAAACGGACTGGATACGCCGGGCGTGCCAATCGACGCCACGCTCGGCGCAGTCAGTATGGCAGGCGCAGCCGCTACTGGCTCAGAGTTGATGAAGACTGTCGGAATCTCCGCTATTAGCGTGTATGGATTCCGTAGCTTCGATACGATGCTCAAAATCCGTAAAGAGCTTACGGGTAAAAGCATCTTCGGGGGAGACGACAAGAAAGAAGAGTCGTCAGAAGAAAGCGGCAGTCCAGTGATGGACGCCGCTAAAGAAGTCTTTAGTGAGGAAACTCACTGAAGGAATAATCCTAGGATTATTCTCACTAAGGAGGTACGTTATGTTCAAGAAACCCAATGCTCGTGAACTTGCGATGCGCGACCCGGCCAAGGCCGCGCTGTTCGGCGTGATTGCCACTGCCGCTCTCGGTTCCAATGGTTCCGATTTCGGCGCTGACGATTACGGTTTCGGCGACGATGAACACGGTTTCGGCGATGACGCCGGAGACGACTACGGTGCGGATGCTCCCAGCCACGCTGCTTTGGCGCGTTTGGGCGCTCATCACCACAAGAAGATGCGGCGCGGTAACAAGCGTCGCGCTTTGCTCGACCCCAATGAGGACTCGACCGTCAAGGTGGAGCGCTACGTATTCACGCTTTCGCAAGCGATTACGTTGGGCACCGCCGTGGCGTTCACCACGCTCACGGGTCAACCGGACACGATGATTCGTCCGCAGCGCGTCGTCATGAATGCGCCGGGGCCGATGTTCGCGTTCATCCAAGAGATCAAGGTCGCGAACGTGTCCGTCACGGTCGGTACCGGTCTCGAAGATGCGTTCAACTACAACGCAAACGGCGTCGGGCAGTCGCTCGACATGCCCACCCTGCAACCGTCCAACAAGGCGACGGTTCTCGGAAGCTACACCGGCGCGCTGCCGCCCGGTTTCGTCGGTGGTACTTCCACGTACTTCGCCGTCAGCTTCAAGGGTCCGTCGACCATGGCTGGCGGCTGATTTAATCTCAGGATTAAATCTCCGAACCACGAGTAATTGACTGAAAGAAGCGCTCTCATGGAGATATCGTTCAATCTTCCTCATGTGTTTAACCCGAAAGCCTCCTCGGTCGACAACGCATTTGCATTGAGAGCTTTGCTCGATGGGTTGATTCAAATCAACCTCGGCTTTCTCCAGACGCACTCCGTTCCTGAGCTCTACAGGAGCGGGGTGCGTTACGGGAGAACCGTAATCTGGGATTCTATCCCTGGTCTCTATAAGCGAGGCTATGGCGACTGCAAGTCGCTAACATGCGCGAAGATTGCTGAGCTGCGCATGAAAGGCATTCCCTGTGAGCCGACCTTTCGCTGGAAAAAGCGGGGAGGTAATGGCTGGGATATTAGCCAACCAAACGACTTTCATATTCTGATTCAAACAGGAACAGGATATATCGACCCGTCCAAAGTCTTGGGGATGGGCGCAAACGAAAACGAAAAGTTCTACAAGACTGACGGAACTGTTATGTCTTGGGATTCGGGTGGTATCTACCCGCTAACGTAAGGAAAGAACGACAATGGCAACAATTCTCATCAAGAATGGCGCGGTCGCTGGTGCTCTCGCTGGTATGCTCTCAAACCGCAATGTCGCTGCATTGAGCGCTGACCCGGCGAATGCCGAGAACGCTCTCGATGCGAACGCCGCTGCTGCGTTCGCGGCGCAATTCCTCACTGCCAATGCTGCTCTCGCGGCGCCCATGGCGGATGCGGACAACGCGAACATCTTTCTGCTCACGTACGCCGCTGCGTATGCGGCAATCGCTGGCCGTGGCATTCGCAGCGCTACCGCTACGGATTACGCTGCTGCAGCAACTGGGGCAGTCGCAGTTTGCAAGGCGTCGGTCGCCAAGCTGTCCTAGGAATAATCCTAGGATTAATCCAATGAATAGCGCTTTACTTGCATACTGTATGTAAAGCGCTGTTCATCCCTAACCCAAAGGAATAGACCGATGCTTCTCCCTCTTGCAGTTGGCGGCGCAGCAGTTCTCAGCGCAGTAGCCTTGCGTCATCGTTCCAAAAACAAAGGAAAGATGACCAGCAAGCGGCAACTGGTTTTCGACAAAGCAATGAATTCCAAGTTGCCTCCCTCTGACTTGGAAAAGCTGGCCGACGGCTTCAAGAAAGAGGGGCTACTCGAGCAAGCTGAAGCACTCCTCAAGCGTGCCAAGCTTCGCGCATTGCCCAAAGACATCAAGGACAAGCGCCGCAAAATCTATAAGGACGCGCTCAAGTTGAAAAACCCTGAGCAAGTCAACAAGATTGCGGATGCTTTCCAAAAAGAAGGCGCCACTGGCGCTGCCAAATCTCTCAAAGATTACGCCGCGGGTCTCCCTCGGAAGTAATCCTAGGATTAATCCCATGTTCAAACTCCTATACATCGTCGGCGGTTTCATTGCTGGAAAACTGTACGTCGAGCACAAGTCTGCTATCAAGGCTAAGCTCGCCGGCAAACCAGTAGTGGGCAAAATCGCTGACATGGCCCTCTGAGGTTATCATGGCAAGCGAAGCCCAATTGGTACAGAAAGAAGCACGCGATTTCGTGATTCGTGCTCGTCTCGGCGATCAGAACGCCAAGGCGATGCTGGTCATGATTCGCAACTCTGCTGCGGCCGGTAGCAAGCGGGCACTCTACGTCATGCGCTACCTGAAGCACTACATCGACAATCATCCTGTGGTTGTCAATGCTAAGGTTGGGTTTGGTGGCAACCCAGCTGTGCAACGGGTCATCAACGCGATTCACTCGCGTATGCATGGAGAGCCTGAGAACCACGCTCCTATCATGCTCAACGCAATCCCAAGGATTGAAAACCCCAAGCTTGCTGCGGTGCCGCTTGCAAACTGCGGTAGCCTCTTGGGACAGAATAATCCTAGGATTAAAGACATCTGCGCGTCCTTTACCGAGGACGAAAAAGATGCCTTCGAATTCGGTCGCTGCAACTGCTTTGCGACCGGAATCCACGGCGACGTGTCTCCCAAAGAGCAAGTCGCTTTGCACATGGGTAGGGCAGTGGGCATCGCTCAGCGTTTGCAAGCTGTCCGCTCACATGACGATGTGCCCGTCTCGGCTTTGTCCAAGATGGCCGCATGGGAATTGGGTGAGTAACATGGACCAGAACCAAAATCCTCCTGACGCATCCAACATGCCGACTAGCATCGGCGAGTTTGGAATGCTCAACGAACTTGGCCAGCAAGTTGCCGGCCAAGCCGAAGAGCATCACGATACGACTCCTCCTCAAGCTGACGCTGAATTCGAAGCTGACCGTGCGGCAGACCGCGCTGAACGCATCGAGCGCATGGTGCAGCAAGTACTCCCCAAGGTAAAGGCGCGCAATGTCGGACATGACCCGCGTCAACCTTGGCTATCGAATCCGCACATGGAAGCAACCGTGCGCGCGACTATCGAAGAGCTGTACGACCTTCACGCATCCTAAATCATCATAAAACCGAGGTAAACAATGAACCATGTAATCAAACTAATCCTAGGATTAATCCTAGGATTAAACCTAACCGGGTGTTACGACCCTTCAGCTGAGTCTGATTTCAATTCTGAGGATGAAATGAAACACAATCATGCACCCGCGAGAAACGTAGGTGGTAACACCGCACTCAACCAAAAGAAAGGTTGGAGTGTATCTGGCGACTTGATTGCCGGTAAATCCGATGCTGGTATCGCTCTACAAGCGAACTTCGAAAACGAGCCTGGAAACTATACCGTTCAATTCGGCGTTACATATCCGCCGACTGACCAATCTGGTAACATCATCACAGCTCAAGCCGAAATTGTTTGGACTGTAGAAGGTAACGATGTACGCCGGTTGGTAAACATCGCTAACGGTATGTCGGTTACTGGTACCGCTCAAGCGGTCAAAGTGACCATGAGGGATAGCACTACCCTGGGCGGTGGAAAACAACCATTCCCGTATCCAGTATCGGCTCAAGTTGTCAAAGGGAGCCGACCTTCGGTTGAGCATCCGCCTTTCTTGTATGCCAACTCAATCGTGGTATTCAACGGGAGCAACGCAGATTTTACAATTCCTCAGAACGCGGGTATTAGTTCTGTTCAGGTATATGTGAAGCCTGAGCCAGTGGGCATCAATATTCCGCTCGGTCAACTAACCGTATATCACATTACCGGCGCTCTTGGCGTGATTAACGGTTATGACCCAAGAGAAGTATCCTGGGTACCGATCGCTCCCGGCTCTGAAAAAATTCGCGTGCAGAATGATTCTGCAGGTCTAGTACGATTCAGTACTGTCTGGGGAATCGACGGTTAATCCTAGGATTACTTCCAAGAGGGGAGGGAGTCCTGCAATGTCCAAGTATAGGTACGAAGATGAAATCCCTACTCGTCCAGGCCATCGCGTTAACACCGATAAAGACTTTAGCTTGGGTCAGCTTATGGTTGAGTCTATCCACCATCGCCGACGCATTGAGACTGTTGAAAATCGTTGTGACCACCAAGAGTCACGCTTGGCGCGCTTGGAGAATGCGTACCAAGACTTCGAGATTGCGAAGGCAAGCATTCCCGTTCCCGGAAAACATCATCGTCTTGCCAGTCTCATACGAAAAATCATCGTTACCACAGTTGTTATCATCACGGCAGTCCTCACAGCCATAAGGGAGCTAGGTATACTCAAATGACCACCACTCAAATCCTCGAGATTAGCAAAGACGTCGGTGCTGTTTGGGGTGCCATCGGTATCCTCTGCTCGGCGCTTTCACTCCTGTTCCCCAAAGGTTCCAAACTTGGTTATTGGCTGGCCAAGGTTGGAACCGACGCTAAAGGTCATACCTCGCCTACTCTCGAGGAGGACCCTACTCCCCCAAAAGCCTCACAAGAATAATCCTAGGATTAATCCCAATGAATACCATCAAACTAGGCTCCAAAGGTCCTGACGTCGGTAAGTGGCAGGGCATCATTGGTGTAAAAGTCGACAATGACTTTGGCCCTGCCACTCAAGCCGCTACTGTCAGCTGGCAACGTCAACACAAGTTGGTTGCGGACGGTATTGTCGGTCCAGCAACTTGGAACGCAGCGCTTGGCACCAAAGCAGACAAGCCTACGGTTAAAACTCCGGGCTACGTTGCGGATAACAAGGCTTACCAAACTGCGGTTAACGCAAACAAGAATCTGAAACTCGGTCTGTCTGACCGTGAAATTCAGTACGTCGTGAACGATGCGCGAGGAGAAGGCTTCTATGGTGGCGGCTGGGGCGCTATCAGCAAGGATGCCGCTGCGCATGGTTTGCGTGGCGATGAAGGTGTCGGCTCTAATAACTGGGGAGCTGTCCAAGGCACCGGCAGTGGCGGCAGTTTTCCGCACATCGATTACCATGCCGATGGGTCGGCTTACGTTGGTCGCTATAAGCGATACAATACTCCTGAGGAGGGCTTCGCTGATATGGCGAAAGTCATTCTCGGCGGAGGCATTCGCAAAGCGGCTGGCGCAGCAGAAATCCGCGCTGCTATCAACAAGGGCTCGATGCGTGAGGCGGTGATGGCCCAGCATGCTAACGGGTACTTCGAGCTAGCTCCTGAGAAGTACCTTTCCGCCATGCTTCACAACTACGATATTCTCACCGTGAACAATGAGTGGAAGCCGCTACTGTCTGAAAAAGGTGGCGGTATCTTCTCAAAGATTCTCAGCGCCATCGGCATTGCGGCTGCCGCTGTAGCTGGCGGCTATATTCTCAGCCGTACTCTGCGAGGCTAACATGGGTATCCTTACAGACTTCTACAACATCACTCCCACGGGAATGCTCACCAATTATCTTGGAGAGACATTCGGGCCAGCCGCTATTTCAGCGTCTGACCAGGCTGCTACCATCGATGCGATTCACACGTACATTGCGGGTACGCAGCCTGGTAACACCGCAGCTCGCCAGATTCAAAACGATTGGCTAGCGTGGTATGGCCAATTGACTTGGCTGCAAAAGAACACTGACGATACTATCGCTCTCGAAGCATACAATCGTCGCAATGCGTTCATGCGAGCGAACGCTACGAACAATGCAGACCTTCAGAAGATTAACAACTTCCTGAAGGGCGTACCTGTCAACAATCCGGTCACCGGTAAGCCTACTCTTGCGGATGCCAATGGCGACCGCATCATTCCGCCAAAGCCCCTCATTCCGACTCAATACAAGGTTGTCGCGGTTGCCACTGCAGCCGGGGTAGCTGTGTTGGTACTGCTCAAGAAACTCTACATCATTTAATCCTAGGATTAATCGGAGAAACCAATGTCGCAATCACAAGATATGGACGCAATCAACGCCTTCTTTCTGACCGCTCCGGCAAAGACGCCAGACGCGACAGCGAAGAAAACTGCTTGGCCTCTCTGGTTCAATTCGTTGGGTATGTACGACAAGTACTTCAACAGCGATACCCTCGACGAGGCACGTTCACGGCGCAACGCTTTCAACCTCGCAAACGTCACTACTCCTCATGAGCAGGAGTTGGCGGTACGTGTCATGACTCAATCGGTCGACGTCAAAGGGCCGGTTGACCCGAAGACTGGCGCAGTCGGTTCGCAAATCAAGAAGCAAGCTGAAGCGCCCGCCAAAGCTCAGGGTTATCCAATCATTCAGCAGGGCGCAACTGGCGATGCCGTCGTCAAGTGGCAGACCTTTCTGGGAATCAAAGGCGACGGCAAATTTGGACCTGGAACAAAGACCGCTACCATTGCATGGCAGAAATCTCATGCACTGAAGCCGGACGGCGTTGTCGGTCCTGCTACTTGGGCATCGGCGTTTTCTTCTGCGCCATCTTCTCAAGAGTCTCAGCCGGGCATGTTCGCGGCAGTGTTTTCGCCCAATGCACTGCCCAAGCCTGCAGCGAAACCGGCTGCTACTGCTCCGGTCAAGCAAGCTATGGCCGCTGCGATTGCTGCGCCTGCAAAGAAACCTGCCGGCGCTATCGCTCCCTCGACTCCCGAGGTTGCCGTGCAAAAAGCCGGCATGTTCTCATTCCTTCCCAAGCTGCCTCTTTGGGCTTGGATTGCCAGTGCCGTGGGTACTGTGGTATTGGTCAAAACAGGACACGTCAAACCTCACAAGTTTCTAAAGTAATCCTAGGATTATTCCCAAGAAAGAAGAAATGGTCATGAAGAAAAGTCACAAGGAAATGGCAATCGGCGCTGTGGTCACCATCGCAACTACCGTAGTTGCGGCAGTGTTCGGCGAAAAACTCTTGGAGAAAGCTCGCGCAAAGGGCTTCCTAAGTTCCAAGATTGCTGGCGAAGAGGAGGACGATGCAGTCCTCAAGGCCGCTCGCGAAATCAAGAGCGTCTAAGTCTCACCTAAAACCGAGGACACACCTTTGGCCAAGCAAACTCTCGAGTCGTGGATTCACGAAGCCATGATTGACAGCGACAAGGACCAATCCATTACTGGATTCAACCTTGCCCATGTTGGTAGTGGTGAGACGGATATCCATCATATCAAGTTTGGTTCCAAAGCTTGGACGCCGGCAGAAGTCTCGCAACTCTTCAGGCATAAAGCAGAAGGCTTTGCTCAAGACTTGCCCGGCGTCCAAACGTTCGTTGTCTATGCCTTCTATGGCAAAAACGAACCTGAAGCAAAACACCCCTTTACTATCACAGGTACGCTCGATACGAATCTGATGACTGAAACGCCCGACGCACGCGGATTGACTATCCAGGGTATGCGGCACCTAGAAGCCGGTACTCAGATGGCATTCCGTTCGTTGGCTACTTCAGTCGATGCTCAGCAACGAATGATTGACAGTTTGATTCGTGACAACCTCGATACTCGTAAAGAGAACCGCGAGCTAATCGGTATCCTCAAGGATGTTGTCATGACTCAAGCGGCAAACAACCACGACCGTAAACTGAAAGAGTTGGAGTACGAACGCACTACGAAAGAACGCGATAGGTGGATTGGTTTCTTACCAGGATTGGTAAACAACATTCTTGGCAAAGAAGTCTTTCCGCAAAGCGTTGAAGACACTGCTCACTTGCAAGCGCTTGCTGATGCTATGACCGATGAGGACTTGAAGAAAGTAGCAGGGAAGGTGCGTCCTGAACAACTCGGTCCAATCGCGAACCGTCTCAAGAAGTACTACGAAGAAAAGAAAGTCACGGAGCAAAACGATAAACTCCTCGCAGCCAAGAACCCTGAAGACGACGCCGCTGGCGATTAATCCTAGGATTAAACATGGAAAACCAAGAGAACAAAATTCTGTACGGCGCGGCTTTCGCAAGGGCCGAGGGTTATCGCACGACTAAGGGCGGCAAGCGTGTCATCAATTGGCATGTGACTGTCAGTTACTTTCACGCTGCGGATAGCACTGAAGCCTCTTTCATGTTCCGCGCAGGTAACACTCAGGAGTTGGTTAACTTCGAGAACTTCAAGACCTATAAAGTGGTGCGGTTTCCGATGCGTCGAATCATCGCTATCGCACCTTCAATCTTCGTATTCGAGAATCAAGACACGGGCGAGCTCACCGCGGAAGATTCCGACCTTGAACCTTCGGTTATAGTTTAATCCTAGGATTATTCATGGAACACTTGTTTGTCATGGCTAAAACAGACAACTTCGATTTGGAAACCGCCCAAGTCAAAGAGGTTGCCATGTTGCGCACCACGGAAACTGGCACTCAGATTCTGGCAGTAGTCGGAACTGACATGAATGAATTCCGGGATATCTGCGATGGGAAGTACGTCATTGTCAGCTACTTCGGCAGTGAATTCTACAAGCCTCTCCTCGAGAGATATTGGGGAAAGAACAATGTGCTGGCAAAGCACACTTGGGTCAACGTCGAGCAATTGGCTTGGCCGTTGATGTTCGATGATGCAATCAAGGACCGTTCGATTCAATCGCTCGGGAAACACCTAGGGCTCATTTCACCCGATGCACTATGGTTGCTTAACCAGTGCTATTGGACGCTCATGCGCCGCTTGACGACTGGCATCTTTCTTGAGGAGAAAGCCAGAAAGAAGGGCGGACGCTGGTTCGAAGCTGCTCAACAATTCGTGAGGAGATTCTAAATGGCAACTCGTAAGCGAAGTCGCAAAGGAAAGCGCCGTTCTCGGAAAGCAAAAAAGAAGCTGACCGTGAAGCGCGTCATCAACAAGCTTGTTCACCGCGTAAAGCGGGCTCCTGCCGCCGTACGCCGTGACATCAAGAAAACCCTCGGTATCTGAACGAAAGAAAGGAACAGTAATCCCATGAACTATCTCATCCTCGCAGGCATCTTCGGTCTCGGTTACATGACCAAGAAGTGGCTGTCCGCGTAAAAGGGTTTTAATCCTAGGATTAATCCTTAAAGAAAGGGAATGACAATGCCTCGTCGACGTAAACCTGGACGCCCCAAGGGCTCAAAGAACAAGAAGAAGCGCAGCAGTAAACGCCGTAGCAAAGCTACTGCTGCTCAACTGCGCAACCTCAAGAAAGCTCGTGCAGCGCTCCAAAAAAAGCGTGGCAAGAAGAGCGGCAAAAGCAGCAAAGGCAAGCGCAAGGGGAAGCGTAAGGCGACTGCCAAGCAATTGGCAAACCTGAAGCTTGCTCGCGCGGCTCGTGAGTTGAAGCGCATGCCAAAAACAGTGCGCAATCACCTCAAGAATCTCCATCACGACATGATGGCTGACACTGTGCGCGCGCCAATCTTCTTGACCGGTGCGCCCAGCATTCTACGTCGCGTGCGACGTCACTCCCCGACTCTCATTTCTGGTTGAAAGGAAACAGTACAATGGCTGCTCGTAAACGACGTCGTGCAGGTCGCCCCAAGGGCTCCAAGAACAAGAAGCGCCGCAAGTCTTCAAAGAAGGCAAAGCGCAAGACTTCTCGTAAGAAGAAGTCCAAGGCTCGCCGCTCAAAGGCTGTACCTTCAAAGGTCATTGCCTTGCGAGCAAAGGCTTTGAAGAAGAACAAGCGCGCGGCGAACATTTACCGCGAAGTCTTGGGCTGCTGATGTGAAGGGTTAATCCTAGGATTAATTCACGTTGGATTAATCCTAGGATTATTTGAAGGAGAATAACATCATGTTTGGTTGGTTGAAAAAAGCAGTAAACTCGGCAGGCAGTGGTCTCGTTCACGGCATCAATGCTGCCGGTAGCGCTATCGGCAAAGTGCCAGTAGTAGGCGGCGGTTTGAAAGGCGTCTTTTCAGTCGTCGCATCACCGCTCAAGTTGACCGGCAACATTGCAAACGGTCGTCGTCTCGACCGTGCAATGATGGACCATTTTCATGACCAGCTTGGAGCCGCCAAAGATGTTGCCCCTTACGCCCAGACAGTGGTTTCATTTGTTCCCGGTGTTGGCAATATTGCGAGCGGCGCGATTGGTGCGGGTATTGCGCTAGCCAAAGGACAGCCAATTTCCGAAGCTTTGATTGAAGCGACTAAAGGTGCATTGCCTGGCGGTGCGCTCGCAAAGTCTGCGTTCGACGCTGCTCATGCGGTAGTACAGGGAAAGCCGATTGAAGAAATCGGGCTCAGTGCTATCCCCGGGTTGGATGATACCCAGAAGAAAGCTTTGGTCACTGCAGCTCGCGCAGCCAAAGATATCGCAGCGGGCAAAAACGTTGCTCACAGTGTCTATGAGCAATCTGTGAAACAACTGCCTGCAGCCGCTCAAAAGGCTCTAGCGGTTGGCGTAGCTCTCAGCCATGGCGCTAATCTTCAGAAGACGATTGTCAAAAACGTCAAGCTCGAAGACGTCAAAGGGTTCGGCGACTTGGGTACCAAACTTGTCGGTGCCAATCCAGTTCTAAAAGCTGGCTTCGATACGCTGACAGACCCGAAGGCTAAAACGGGTTACAAGGTCGCGATGGGCCTTTCAACTGCAAAGCTGAAACCGATTGATATCATCGCCGTCCGTAAACGTCTGCCTCCGAATCAAACTAAAGGGTTTGACTTGGGTATGTCGACTCACATCGGCATGAGTACCAAGAAGGCTCCAAAGAAACTCGTTACTCCCGAAGAGCAATTTGGATACTACACGACGCATGGCATGTCAGGTCAGCCTATCAAAAACAAGGCGGCCATGGTCAAGACTGTGATGCATAATCCCAAGGTCAAGAAGGGGATGAAGACCGCAGTCAAAGACAATGCATGGTGGAAACGTATCCTCCATGAAATCGGCATCGACGTGAAGTAATCCTAGGATTAAACCAACATGGCAAACAACGACGAAATTTTCAATGCGGTGTTGTCAGGCGCTGCTGGCGCTTTTCAAGAACGCTGGCTAACGTCGCAAATCGCTTCAAGTTACGATGACTTCGTCGATAAGACGGTAGCTGTCGCAACTGCGGTTGATGCCTTGATTGCACCGGCATCAATCGACTTCGGCCAGCGCAACTTGATGCAAGCAATTGCTCAAGGTGTATTCGCTGGACGATTCCCGTCTGTCAGTGCGTACAATGAGATTGCTCAAGGCATCGTTACTCTGTACGATGCTCTCGAGCCTGAGCTGTTTCCAGATATCGACCCGGGCTCTGCAGTTACTAACCCGGGCACTTCGGTTGATGGCGACATTCCGAAGTTCTCAGGGACTACCGGCAAAGTCATTGTCGACGCTGGCATTCTAGCTGCGAACCTAGTGCTCAATCCGGGCGGTGCCAATACCAATGGCGTCCTTCCGTACTTCTCGAGTACTACAGGCCGTCAGTTGGGAGCTTCAACCGTTCCAGTTGCAGATGTCGTAACCAATCCGGGCACGGTAACCAGTGGGCATATCGCCACCTATTCAGATGCTTCCGGAAACGTTATCGGCGATGGCGGCTTTTCA
>Ga0310811_10001810_pt1 | contig 26586 bp, 25 predicted proteins | sample YCmetagenome_FD_207642 | JGI IMG/M metagenome (GOLD analysis project Ga0310811, IMG submission 207642) | Soil microbial communities from experimental microcosm in Duke University, North Carolina, United States - YC | ecosystem: Engineered > Artificial ecosystem > Soil microcosm > Unclassified ... | reverse complement strand
GACTTGGGAGGCGGCCTCGGCGTGCCTTACGACCCGGATCAGCCCCAGCCTCCGAGCCCCGAAGATTATGGCGCGATGGTGCGGCGGATTGCCGCTGACTGGAATGTTCGGCTGGTGTTCGAGCCGGGGCGCCTCATCGTCGGCAATGCCGGGGTTTTGCTCTCAAGAGTCATACGGGTGAAACCGGGCGCAACCAATCCGTTCGTCATCGTCGATGCGGCGATGAACGATCTCATGCGTCCCGCGCTGTACGACGCGTGGCATCGAATCGACGCCGTTCGGCCGAGCGGCCGCAGCTGGACGGCCAATGTCGTCGGCCCGGTCTGCGAGACCGGCGACACCTTCGCGACGGGGCGCAGGATGGATGAAGTGGCCGCCGGCGACCTCGTCGTCTTCCGCACCGCCGGCGCTTATGCGGCGGCGATGTCGAGCACGTACAATTCGCGCGCGCTGACGCCCGAAGTGCTGGTCGAGGGCGACCGCTGGGCGGTGGTCCGGCCCCGAATCGATGTCGACCGCCTGATCGCCGCCGACCGCGTTCCCGATTGGCTCGCCGGTTGCACCGCCGCCACCAGCGGCTAAAGCCGCGCCCGCAATGGCCCGTATCGTGATGAAATTCGGCGGCACCTCGATGGCAGGTATCGAGCGCATCCGGCATGTCGCGGGGCTGGTGAAGAGAGAGGCCGACCGCGGCAACGAGGTCGCCGTCGTCGTCTCCGCGATGGCCGGCGAGACCGACCGGCTGGTCCAACTCTGCAAGGAAGCTGCGCCGCTCTACGATGCGCGCGAATATGACGTTGTGGTGGCGTCGGGCGAGCAGGTCACGGCCGGGCTGCTTGCGATCACGCTCTCCGGAATCGGCGTCAACGCGCGCTCCTACATGGGCTGGCAGCTCCCGATCCGCGCGTCGGGGCACTCGTCCGCGCTGATCGATCATATCGAGGCAAACGTCCTCGAGGACGTGTTCGCGAAGCGCGGAATCGCGATCATCCCCGGCTTTCAGGGCATCACAGCCGAAGGCGATCTCGCGACCCTGGGGCGAGGGGGCTCGGACACTTCAGCCGTGGCCCTCGCCGTCGCCGTCAACGCGGACCGCTGCGACATCTATACCGACGTCGAAGGCGTGTTCACCACCGACCCGCGGATCGTGCCTCGTGCGCGCAAGCTCGACGCCATCACCTATGAGGAAATGCTCGAGCTGGCGTCTGTCGGCGCCAAGGTCCTGCAGACCCGCTCGGTCGGCCTTGCGATGCGCTACAACATGGCGCTGCAGGTCCTTTCGTCATTCGAGGACAAGCCCGGAACGCTCATCGTCTCCGACGACAAAATCGAGGAGCTCAACATGGAACGCCAGCTCGTCACGGGCATCGCCCACGACAAGAATGAGGCGCGGATCACGCTCATCGGCCTGCCTGACAAGCCGGGGACCGTCGCCTCGATCTTTGCTCCGCTCGCGGCCGCCAGCATCAACGTCGACATGATCGTCCAGAGCGGACGCACCGGGGAGAAGAGCGACCTCACCTTCACCGTGCCGACGGCGTCCCTCGCACACGCCGTTGCGGAACTCGAGAAGGCCAAGTCGGCCATCGGCTTCGACGAGATCCTCACCGATACGAATGTCGTGAAGATCAGCGCCGTCGGAATCGGCATGCGGTCGAACGCCGGCATCGCCGCGAAGATGTTCGAGACCCTGGCGGAGCGCGGGATCAATATCCTCGCCATCTCGACCTCGGAAATCAAAGTTTCGGTGCTTCTGCCCGAGGAATACACCGAGTTGGCCGTCCGCGTGCTCCACACCGCATTCGGCCTTGATGCGGAGCAAGCGGCGTGAGTGGGGAAGGGCTGATCGCCGAACCGCGTGCGGTGCACGCGTCTGTAGGGCACGCGCGCCTGAAAGAGCTGATGCATCGCGGCACCGAGTTCCTCGGCTGCGACGTCGCCATCATGGGCGGCGCGATGAGCTGGATTTCGGAGCGTCACCTCGTGGCGGCAATTTCTGACGCCGGGGGCTTCGGCGTGATCGCCTGCGGCGCGATGAGCCCTGAGTTGCTCGACACTGAGATCGCCGAGACGAAGAAGCGCACCGAGCGGCCGTTCGGCGTCAACCTCATCACCATGCATCCGCAGCTTTGGGAACTGATCGACACCTGCGCCCGGCACGGCGTCGGGCATGTCGTCCTTGCTGGCGGCCTGCCCCCTGGCGGAGCCATCGAGCGGATCAAGGCAAGCGGCGCAAGGCTGGTCTGCTTCGCGCCGGCGCTGGCGCTTGCAAAGAAGCTGATGCGCTCCGGCGCTGACGCGCTGGTGATCGAAGGCATGGAGGCCGGCGGGCATATCGGCCCGGTCTCCACGTCCGTGCTGGCGCAGGAAATCCTCCCAATCGTCTCCAAAGATATTCCAGTCTTTGTCGCCGGCGGAATCGGGCGCGGGGAGGCGATTGCGGCCTATCTCGAGATGGGCGCGGTCGGAGTCCAACTCGGAACGCGTTTCGTTTGCGCGCACGAATGCATCGCGCACCCGAACTTCAAGAAGGCTTTCATTCGAGCCTCGGCGCGCGACGCCATTCCGAGCGTCCAGAACGATCCGCGACTGCCGGTCATTCCGGTCCGCGCGCTAAAGAACCAGGAGATGGTTAACTTCGCCGCCAAGCAGCGCGAGGTCGCCGACCTGCTTGACAAGGGCGAGATCGAAATGGCCGAAGCCCAGCTCCAGATCGAGCACTACTGGGCCGGAGCGCTGCGGCGCGCAGTCATCGATGGCGACGTCGAAAGCGGCTCGGTCATGGCCGGGCAATCGGTCGGCATGGTCAATCGCGAGGAGCCCGTCGCCGCCATCATCCAGGAACTCGTCGACGAGGCCGCCGCCGCGCTGGAGAGCCGCGGATGACGGCTATTTAATTTGGCGCTCGGCCGCGACGGTGGAACAGGTAGCGGCCGAAGGGGAGCCTCGATGAAAAAGCTCGTGCTTGGCCTGTCTGCCGTGTTGCTGGTCGCCGCCGCTCCGCTGCCTGCGCAGCAAGTCGTTCAGCGAATCGCGCTCCACGACGGCGGCTGGGACATTCTCACAGTCGATGCTGAATCTCACCGCGTGCTCGTCTCCCGAAGCGATGGAGTGGACGCGATCGATACGCGCACCGGCGCGGTCACTTCTGACCTGATCAAGGGCACGCGCTTCCACGGCGTGAGCGTTGTTCCGGGCACGGATCTCGCCGTCGCGACGGAAGCTGCGGGCTTGGCGATCATCTTCAACCGCCTGACCGGCAAGGTGACGGCCGAGGTGAAGACGGACCCCGACGCCGACGCCACAATTTATGAGCCCAGCACGCGCGACGTCTGGGTGATGAACGGCGATTCCGGCACCATCAGTGTCGTCGATCCTCGCGCGGGTGCGGAAGTCGGCAAGATTAATCTTGGAAGTGGCCTCGAATTCGCGGCGATCGACGGGGCCGGTCACCTGTTCGTGAACCTGTCCGACAAAGGCGAGTTGGCGGAAGTCGACATTGCCGGCCGCAAGGTCATTCGAACGATTCCGCTCGCCAGCTGCCAGCATCCGACCGGCCTCGCCTATGTGAGCCCGGGAGTGCTCATTTCCGCCTGCGCGAACGGCCTCGCCAAGCTGGTCCGCGCGAGCGACCTAAAGCTGCTCGGCGACATCCCCATCGGGCCCCGTCCGGACGGTGCGTTCGCCGATCCCGCACGGCACCGCGCATACATCCCCAGTGGCGGCGACGGCACGTTGGCCGTGATCGATACTAGCAGCGCGCTTCCGCGAAAGATCGCCACCGTTCTGACCGAAGTCGGCGCACGCACCGGCGCCGTCGATCCCTCCACCGGGGCCGTCTACTTAATGGGCGCGAAATTCGGTCCGCCACCCGCCGCCGGAGGCCGTCCGGCGATAAGTCGCGGCTCGGTTGAACTGCTGATCGTCAAGTAATCCGCGGCGGTGTAAGCCGGGCGAATGGCTCCATTTCGCGTCTGGCGCATTATTGCCGCGCGAGGGAGATGATGAGCACGACCTTTGACAGCTGGTTCATGGCCGGCTTCGAATGCTCGTCGCATAGGCGGCGCGACGGCGTTCGTCTCGACCTCATCCGCGCCACCGGCCACGACAAACACGTGTTGCAAGACTACCGCCTGTGTAAACGTTTCGGATTCGAGACGATCCGCGACGGCGCGCGTTGGCATCTGATCGGGCAGACTCCCGGCAAGTACGATTGGTCGAGCTGGCTGCCGATGGTCGAGGCGGCGGAGGAAGTGGGAATCCAGGTCATCTGGGACCTATTCCATTATGGCTCGCCCGACTGCGTCGACCAAGGCGCGGAAGACTTCCCCGAGCGCTTCACCGATTTCGCGCTTGCCGCGGTCGAGCAGCAGCAGTCTATCAGCAAGCGGCCGCCGGTCGTCTGTCCGCTGAACGAGATCAACTTCCTCTCTTGGGCGGTCGACGATGGATATTTCCCGCGAGTCGGTCCCGATCAGCAGGGATGGATGAAGCGGCAGCTCGTCAAAACCGCGATCAGTGCCGCGAGGGCGATCAAGCGCGAATGGCCGCGATCCACGATCGTCTGGGCCGAGCCCCTGATCCATATCGCTCCGCATGACGGACGACGGCAGACCATCCGCGGCGCTGAACGCAACCTCCAGGGCATGTACCAGGCCTATGACTGGATTACCGGGCGCGCCGAGCCGGAACTGGGCGGAGATCCGTCACTGGTCGATGTCGTCGGGTGGAACTTCTACCCGCACAACCAATGGTACTGGAATGGCCCGACCATCCCGATGGGCCATCACGAGTACCGCCCGCTCGCCGATATGCTGATCGAAATGGCCGTGCGCTACGGCAAGCCTCTGTTCCTGTCGGAAACCGGCGCCGAAGGGTCGGGCAAGCCGTCTTGGCTCCATTACGTCTGCAACGAAGTGCGCGATGCGATGAGCCGAGGCGCGGACATCCGCGGCATCTGCTGGTACCCGATCACCGCTTATCCCGGCTGGGACAATTCGCGGCATGCCGAGACGGGACTGTTCTCGACGGTCGTCGCCAACGGGACCCGTCATGTTGACGAGCGCCTGCTTGCGGAATTCGAGCTGCAGCGCGAACAGTTCGCCGCTGCGTACGATGATCGGCGGCGCGTCGCCGGCGGACGCCGCTAGGACGTCGCGGGATACGTGATTTTTCCGTCCGCGATAATCGCTGCGGCCGTCAGCTTTGCTGGCTCGACGCGTCCTTCTGCCATGAGGTGAAGCACCGTGCGGCCTTGCGCCAGCAGATAGTCAGCGACGATCCGGCGATGACAGCGCCACCACACGGCTTCTGCGCACATGATTGCGCAGCGTCGTATCGAACCTAGCTCAAGCAGTTTGCCGAGTGCCGCGCCGAATTGAGATGACAGTGCGTAATCCGCATAATTGTGGAAGCTCTGGTTCTCCCAGAAGGCGTTGACCTCCGGCGGAACGGTCGTCGATCGGCCGCGGAGGCCGCCGAGGTCGGCAACGCGCCAATATCCGACCTGATACTTGGCCAGTTCGTCCGCCAGCACCTCCTCATTGTACTGCGGGTTGCGGCGGGAGCGCGGAACCGTTCGGATGTCGACGACGAAATCGACCGGCCCGGTGCGAAGAAGCTCCACGAACTCCGGGATGGATCGCGTCGAATGACCGACAGTAAAGATCGGCAGCTTGTGAGCCACAGACGGACAACGCACCGCGCTCGATCAGGTGACCGGCGCTTCCTGCGGTTCGTGCGACGGTGTGCCGACCCACGGCCAGCCGTCGTGCCATTCTATCCGATCCATCAGCAGGATTCGGCGGCTGTTGATCTCGTCCTCTTGCGTTTGACGCGGCCTGTTCACGTCGATCGCATGGTAGACGATCCAGAATTGGCCGGCGCCGTCTTCGGCGATGCAATTATGGCCAGGCGCGAGCCAGCGATCGTTCTTGAACAGGATCAGGCTGTGCGGCACGCCCTTCGCTTCTTCGAGAGTCTCGAATGGCCCGACCGGGCTCTCCGAGCGTGCAACCATGACCCCATATTCTGCGTCCGGGCCGCAGCAATTGTCGCCCGAATAGAAGAGGTAATAGAATCCATCGCGGTAGATTACCCACGAAGCCTCAACGAGCCGCGGGAAGGAGCCGTTCTCGCCGTTGGGCCAGATAAGGTCGATCGGGGCGCTGTTCGGAGCGAATGACATCCGGTCCGCCGCAAGTTCCTGCACCTTGATCGGTTGGAAGCCGGAACCCCAGTAGAGCAGGTGCCTGCCCGTGACCGGATCGTCGAAGGCCATCGGGTCGATATATTCGAAACCCATCCCGAGCAGCAGTGGCATCCCCATGTCGACGAACGGACCTGCGGGCGAATCCGATGTCGCGACCGCAAGCGCATGGCCGCGTTCGTGATGGTGGCAGACGTCCGGCGTCGCCGAAAAATACATGAAGTAGGTCTTACCGTCGAAAATAACGCTTGGTGCCCAGATGTCCTGCGTCGTCCTGGCCCAGGCGGGCTTGTCCGGCAGGGCATCGCCGAGGTCCTCCCACTCTATGAGGCCCTTCGATCGCGCGACCTGGATGTTGATCCAATGGCCGTCACGCAATGTCTGCGTCGCGTAGGCATAATAATATCCATCCGGCGCATGGACGAGGGCCGGGTCGGGGAAGTCGTGGTCGAGAATGGGGTTGGCGTAACAACGTGGCCCCGTTGAAACGCTGCCTAGGTTACTGGCTGGCACACCGGGGAAATTCACATCGTCAGAATCGGAAAACGTCCGCATTGTTCCGACATATGGGCGGTCTCGCGGCCGGGAAAGCAGCATTATCCGGATCGCCTCGTCGAACGAACGCTGATCTGAATGGAAGATGGTTCTTGGAGAGGCATCGGTGCGTGACACGCGCGCCGTCGATCTGATAGCCGTTTTTCGCAATGCCTTTGTCCGCCGCCGCTTCCGCCCGAGAGATTCTCGTCGGCCTGCACGACATCATGGCGAAGCGCGGCTCCGCCCAGTCGAAGCTCGACCAGGTGGTCGACCTCATCGCCGACAAGATGGATAGCGACGTTTGCTCGATCTATCTGCTGCGCGACAATGTCCTCGAGCTCTTCGCCACCCATGGGCTCAGGAAAGAGGCCGTCCATGTAACTCGCCTCCGAATGGGCGACGGCCTTGTCGGGACCATCGCCGCCGAGGGGCGCGTACTCAACCTCGCCGAAGCGGCGGACCATCCCGCCTTCCTGTACAAGCCGGAGACCGGCGAAGAGCGCTTTCACAGCTTCGCTGGCGTGCCGATCGTCCGGCTCGAAAGCCCGATCGGAGTGCTCGCGGTCCAGCATGCCGAACCGCGTCGCTACGAGGACGTTGAGATCGAGGCGCTGCAGACCGTTGCGATGGTTTTGTCGGAAATGATCGCGGGCGCCCGGCTGGTCGATGGTGCGCGCCGGAGCCGCCTCAGAAGCGCCGGGCCGCTCCGTCTGTCAGGCCTCAAGCTCGTCGCCGGCATGGCCAAGGGCGAGGCGGTGTTTCACGAACCGCGGATCGTCGTCGAGCATACCGTCGCCGAGGACGTCGAGGCTGAGCGCGATCGCGTCTACGGGGCCTTTCGCAAGATGCGCGAGCAGATCGACGAGATGGCGCGCGAAGCCGAATTTGGCATCGCCGGTGAGCATCAGGAGATCCTCGAGACCTATCGCATGTTCGCCTACGACGAGGGCTGGTCGCGGCGCATCAACGCGGCGATCGACAGTGGCCTTACTGCGGAGGCAGCGATCGAGCGTGTCCAGCAGCGCACGCGCGCCAGAATGCAGGAAATCGACGATCCGCTGCTCCAGGAGCGGATGCACGACCTCGAGGATCTGTCCAACCGCCTGCTTCGGATCGTCTCCGGCCGCATGGGCACTGCCGCACAGGCGGGTCTCACCCGTGACGCGGTCCTGATCGCACGCAACCTCGGGCCTGCCGAACTGCTCGAATATGACCGCCGCCGGCTGAAGGCCGTGCTGCTCGAGGAAGGTTCGCTGACCTCGCACATGACGATCGTCGCGCGGGCGATCGGCGTGCCGGTCATCGGTCGCCTCCACGACATCCGCCATAGCGTCGAAGACGGCGAGACGATCCTCGTCGACGGCGACGCCGGCAGCGTGATGATCCGCCCGACCCGGCAGCTACTCAACAACTTCGAACATCGCATGGCGCTGAGCCAGAAGCGCCGCGCCGAATTCGCAGCCATAAGAAACCTTCCGGCGAAGACGATCGACGGCGTTCACTGCAGCGTGATGGTCAATGCCGGCCTCGCCGAGGATGCGGCGACGCTGCCAATCACCGGCGCTGACGGCATCGGCTTGTTCCGGACCGAGTTCCAGTTCCTGGTTTCCGCGACGCTTCCCGGACGCGATCGCCAGTTGAGGCTCTACAACAAGGTGCTGGAGGCGGTCGGCGACCGCCCGGTCGTGTTCCGGACCGTGGACATCGGCGGCGACAAGGCGCTTCCCTACCTTACCGACGATGCGGAGGAGCCGGCCGAAAATCCTTCGATGGGCTGGCGCGCTCTCCGACTGTCGCTCGACCGCTCGACGCTGATGAAGGCGCAGGCGCGCGCGCTCATTGAGGCGTCGGGCGGGAAGGTCCTTCGGGTCATGTTCCCGATGATTTCCGAGCCGTGGGAGTTCGACGAGGCGAGGTCGCTGTTCGAAGAACAGGTGGACTGGGCGCGCAAGAGCCACCGCAAGGTTCCCAAGCGCATCGAGTTCGGTGCCATGCTGGAGGTCCCGAGCCTCGCGGAGATGCTCGACCAGCTCCTGCCGCGAGTGGACTTCATTTCCGTCGGGACCAATGATCTCACGCAGTTCCTGTTCGCCGCCGACCGGTCGGATCCGCGGCTTGCGCAGCGTTACGACTGGCTGAGCCCCGCAATCCTGCGCTTCTTGAAGCGGATCCTCGATCAATGCCGCGATGGGGAGGTGCCGGCGCGAATCTGCGGCGAGATGGCAGGGCGTCCGCTCGAGGCAATGGCGCTGGTCGGGATCGGCGCGGAAAATTTTTCGATCACCCCCGCGGGCGTAGGACCCTTGAAAGCGATGATCCGCTCGCTCGACGCGGGCGCGATCCGCGGGCGCATGGACCAGCTGCTTGCCAAGCCGCCCAAGGACATGCGCAAGGCGCTGGGCGATTGGGCGCGGAGGCATAATGTCATAATCGGCTAGGAGCGGTTGACACCCGCTCCACAGGCCTCAAACAAGAACCATGGCCAAGCGCGAGCGCGACCCCGAACCCGAGCAACTGGACGAGCAGCAAATCGAGGCGGAACCCTCGCCGGTCGGTGAGCGGCTTCGCGAAGCCCGCGAGAAAATGAAGTTGAGCCTCGACGACGTGGCGGCGCAGACGCGCATTCCGCTCCGACACCTTTCCAGCATCGAGACGGGCGACTGGGAGAATCTTCCAGCGCCGACCTACACGATTGGATTTGCGAAGAATTACGCGGCCGCAGTCGGGCTCGATCGTACGGAAATCGGCAACCAGCTGCGCGAGGAAATGGGCGGCCAACGGTTCGCGGCCAACGCGACGGATGTCTTCGAGCCGGCTGATCCGCGCAGGACGATGCCCAAGGGACTCGTCATTGGCGCGATTCTCGCCGTCGTCGTGCTCATTGCGCTGATGAGCTGGCTCAATAACCGGTCGCTGCAGCCTAACGATGAAGCCACACAGCAAGCGGCGACAAAGACGAATGCTCCAGCAGCTCAGCCGACTCCGGCGCAGCCCGTCGCTCCGTCAGCTCCTGCAGCGCAAGGAGCCGTCGTGCTTGCCGCGACCGCCCCTGCATGGATCCAGGTAACCGACCAGGGCAAGACCCTGTTCGAAGGCATGCTCCAGCCGGGACAGACCTATGCCGTTCCGGCAACGGCTACGGCACCAATGCTGAAGGCAGGCAAGCCCGAAGCGCTGACGGTAACGGTCGCCGGCGCCACTGCACCGACTATCGGACCGCCCGGGAAAGTCACGACGGTCAGCCTCGCGCCAGCCTCCTTGATGAAAGGGCCGGCGGCGACGCCTGCCGCTCAGTCCGCACGGACGCCGCAGCGCCCTGCCACGCGGGCTCCGGTGCCAGCAGCGCCTCCGCCGGCTTCCACGGAGACTCCGGCTCCGGCCAACACTATCGAGTAGATTCATCGGCGGGAAAGCTGCCGTGCGTCACAGTCGCGAATTGCCAAGCGTGGGGAAATGTTCGTGAAATCTCGCCTGATCACCGCACTCGCGGCAAGCGCCGCAGTGGCTCTCGTCCCGTCCATCGCACTTGCCCAGCGCCAGCAGCAGCCGACCCCGGAGCAGCGGCTCGATCGGCTCGAGCGCCAAGTTCAACAGATGCAGCGGCAAGTCTTCCCGAAGGGGCGCCCGGCGGACACCGCCGGCTTCGCGGACGATCCAGCCGCGACCCAGTCGTCGGTGATGACGCTGGACCAGCGGCTCGATGCGCTCGAAAAGCAGATGGCCGATCTGGTCCGCGCGTCGGAGGACAACGGCAATCGCCTTCGCACGGTCGAGGGCGGCCTTAACCAGCTGAAGGCCGACGAGGACCAGCGAATCTCGACCCTGGAGCAGCGCATGGCTGAGGCAGCGGCTGCGCCGCCAACCACGCAGCCCGTGGAGACGCCTCCGCAGCCAGCGCCCACCACCAGCAAGTCGAAAGCTCCCGCTCCCAAGCCGCCGGTGAAGAAAACTGCCGACGTCAGCACTGCGGGCGAGGGCGGCCCGGCGACGACGACCGCAGATGCGGCGCCGGTAAGCGATCCCGGTGAGGATGCCTATTCGCAAGGCTTCCACCAGTGGGAGGCGGGCCAGTACGACCAGGCGATCAGCACCCTGAAGTCGTTCACGCAGACTTATCCAAACCATCCGCGCATCAGCTATGCGAACAACCTCATCGGGCGCGCACTGCTCGACAAGGGCGATGCGCGAGGCGCGGCGCAGGCGCTGCTCTCCAATTACCGGACAAATCCCTCCGGCGCGCGGGCCCAGGACAGCCTTTATTATCTTGGCCAGGCGCTGATGAAACTCGGACAGCCCGGGCAGGCGTGCAAGGCCTATGCGGAGCTCGATGCCGTCTATGGCGCCAAGGTGCGTCCCGACGTGAAGAAGCTGGAGAGCGACGCCAAGGCTCAGGCGCAGTGCAGCTGATGTGCTATGGCTGTTCGGGATGGTTCCCGAGCAGGCCCAGCTAGAGCGCTTCGCTTCCGATCTCGATGCGCTGATCGCGCCCGACGTTCCTATTGGCCTCGCCGTTTCGGGCGGCCCCGACAGCATGGCGCTGCTTCTGCTCGCCGCCGCCACACGGCCGGGCCGCATCGAAGTCGCTACGATCGACCATGCGCTCCGTCCCGGCGCGCGCGCCGAGGCGGAAATGGTCGCAGGCTTATGCAACGATCTTCGAGTGCCGCATTCGATCCTGACCGCTCGGTGGGAAACTCCGCCCGAAACCGCAATCCAGGAGCGCGCGCGCCGCGAACGCTATCGCCTGCTCGGCTATTGGGCCGAAGAGCGCCGGCTGAGCGCGATCGTCACTGCCCACCACGCTGACGACCAGGCGGAAACCTTCCTGATGCGCCTGTTGCGGGGCTCCGGCGTGCGCGGCCTCGCCGGAATGCGGCCGAAGTCGATTGCTCCGGGCGCGCACGTGCGCCTCCTCCGTCCCTTGCTCGCCTGGCGCCGCACCGAGCTGAGAGCAATCTGCGCTGCTGCAGGCGTCGTGCCGGCGGATGATCCAAGCAACGACGACGAGCAATTCGAGCGCGTCCGAATCCGTCGGATCCTGGCGGAAAACGATTGGCTCGATGAAGGATCGATCGCGCGTTCCGCCGCCAATCTCGCGGAGGCCGATGAGGCGCTGCGCTGGGCCGTCGAGGTAGAGTGGCGGCGGGCGGTCGAACAACGCCGTGACCGTTTTGCCTACATTCCCGGCGACGTTCCACGGGAGATAAAGCGCCGGATCGTCGGACGGATCGTGCGCAAGCTCGCCACCGAAGGCGATAGCGAGATCCGCGGAAGCGAGCTCGACCGGCTGCTTGCCACATTGGCCGAGGGCGGCACCTCCACGTTGCGTGGCGTGCTGTGCCACGGCGGCCGCAGCTGGCGGTTCGAACGGGCGCCGTTGCGCCGCTGAGGCGCCAATTCAATCCATTCTGGACCCTGTCGTCGTTGGCGCGGCAGCATTTGCCTGCGAGTCAGCAATCCGACGCAGCAGTGGGCCCGCAACTTGCACAAGACCGCCAATCACCGATCGCAGCCGCGATCGAACGTGTTCCTCGACGCGGTGCTCGCGGTCGGGTCAGCAGCGCATCCCGTGCGCCTCCGCAACCTGTCGTCGCGCGGCGCCCTGATCGAGGGGGCTGCCCTACCGGTCGAGGGGATCCGCGTCCGCGTGCTTCGCGGTGAGCTGAGCGCGGAAGGCGAGATTGCCTGGCAGGAGCAGGGACTTGCGGGACTGCGATTCGTGAGCGAGATCGACGTCGACCGATGGGTCAGGCGCGTCGGCCATCGCGGGCAGCAACGGGTCGACGAAGCTATGGCTGCGCTGCGCGCTCATCAGCATCATCGGCGCGGATCGAACGGCGCAATGCAAGTGTCGATCACCGAGATCAGCATCGAGTTGGATCGAATCTGCGAGCGGCTGGCGGAAGCGCCTCCTAGCGGCCTCGCGATTGCGGAAGAGCTGCCGAACCTCAACAGGCTTGCCCGGCAGCTCCAGCAGTTCTCCGGCAGGGAGTGAGCCTCAGCCGAGAGTCTTTCGGTAGAAGGGCAGCAGCTCGCCCCACGCGCGCTCGGCCTCCTTCTCATCGTAGGTCTGGCTCCCCGCCACGGTCCAGCCGTGATTGGCCGACGAAATTTCCACCGTCGCCGGCCGGCGGGCCGCGGCGAATGCAGCTTCGAGATCGCTCTTTTCCTTCGGCATCTTCTCGGCGTCGTTCTTGGCGATGATGACGAGGTAGGAAGCGCGCGTCTTCGGGATCAGCAGGTGCGGACTTGACGGCTTGTCGGTTACCAGCGCGCCCGGGTGGAAAGTTGCCACCGCGCCAATGCGGTCGGGGCGGGCAGCCGCGGTTCGGAATGAGATCGGCCCGCTCATGCAATAACCCTGCACCGCCGCCTTGCGGTGCCGGTCGGTCTGCGGCTGCGCGTCGAGGAAAGTGACGAAGGCCGCGGAATCGCGGTCGACCATCTCGTCGGTAAGGCCGTTCCGGAACGCCATGATCCCGTTCATCTGGTCCTTGTTGTTGAAGTCGAAAGCGCCCTCGACGACGGGCGCCTTCTTCATCCGGTAATACGGGTTGGGCACGAGCACGACATAGCCCTGCGCCGCGAGCCTTTTGCCCATTTCGCGGAACACAGGCCGGAGGCCGAGGATGTCCGGCCACATCAGCACGGCCGGCCATTTGCCCTTGGCTGACGGAGTGAAGAGCGCGGCGTCGGCAATTCCGTCCGCCGTCTTGACCGAAACGTCCTTCTCGCTGACCGGCTTCGCACCCGCATCCTCGGCAAAGGCGCGGACCGGAAGGCCGCTTGCGGCTGCAACCGCGCCGGCGGTCAGCAGCAGGGTTCGCCGGGTCAGCGAGGTATCCGCGATAAAGCCCTGGTGGTTGCCGTCACCGCACATCGATCCGTCTCCCGCATGATGGCTGCGCGGTCGACTATGCGTCAGCTGACGCGTTCACTGCAATGAGGCGCTTTATGTCTGTTTTCGACCCATTGCAGACATTACCATGAGGCGCTGATTACGGGCGCGATTTGCGTCATAGTCGCAGCCGAAGTCGACCAAATACTTCGTAACGTCTGCTTTCCACCCAAAGCAGACATTCCGCGATTAATGGTCAAGCGTCGAGGACCTGGTCCTTCGGCCACCCTTCGAACTGCGACCCGCGCTGGCTGAGCTCGACCAGCCGCTTCATCTCCTTGCCGCAGGCGTCGAGGTCGTCCTTGAGCATCTGGATCGCGAGCTCGATTTCGGCCTCGCCGACGCAGTCGCCGGTCAGCTGGTGCGTTCGGGCGATCACGCGAGCTCCGCGTATGTCGTGCTCAACCTGGAACTTGCCGAGAATTCCGCTCATCTTCCCCCTCCACGCTCGCTTGGCGCGTTTCGCCCATCATGCCTCTTCTAAGGTCTTCTTTCCAGCGGGGCTTTTGCATGCGGTTCTGTGCCATGGCTGGAGCCCATTTCGGGACGGGGGCCGTTCACCCGATCCTAAGGCGACATTGTTATTGGCCTGAATGAGCTTATTTTAGAGGCACGCGCGTGTTGCGCCGAAAGAGGCCCGATGAACGACAAAGAGAAGAAGCCCGGCAACCCCTGGACCAAGAGCCTGCTCATCTGGGCGGGCGTCCTGTTCGTGCTGGTGCTGTTCGTCCAGATGATCGACGGCGGCTCGCGCACGGCCACGGGCCAGGCGATGCCTTATTCGGACTTCGTCCGGCAGGTCGACGAGGGCAACGTCCGCACGGTCATCATGACCGCGGGCGGAACGACGAGCAATTCGTCGATCGCGGGCAAGCTTTCCAGCGGCGAGGATTTCCACACGATCGCACCGGCCGGGTCCGACATCGCGGATCACATGGTCCAGAAGGGCGTCGCGGTCCAGGTGAAGGCCGAGGAAGGCTCGAGCATCTGGCTCTACATGCTTTATAATTCGCTGCCCTTCCTGCTGATCCTCGGGATCAGTTACTTCGTGATGCGGCAGATGCAGAAGAACGCGGGCTCGGGCGCGATGGGCTTCGGCAAGAGCCGCGCCCGGATGCTGACCGAGAAGCAGGGCCGCGTGACCTTCGCCGACGTCGCGGGGATCGACGAGGCGCGCGAAGAGCTTCAGGAGATCGTCGAGTACCTGAAGGACCCCGGCAAGTTCGCTCGCCTCGGCGGCAAGATCCCGAAGGGGGCGCTGCTGGTCGGACCTCCGGGCACCGGCAAGACGCTGCTTGCCCGCGCCATCGCGGGTGAGGCGGGCGTTCCATTCTTCACCATCTCGGGCTCGGACTTCGTCGAGATGTTCGTCGGCGTCGGCGCAAGCCGCGTCCGCGACATGTTCGACCAGGCCAAGAAGTCGGCCCCGTGCATCGTCTTCATCGACGAGATCGACGCCGTCGGCCGCCATCGCGGGGCGGGACTCGGCAACGGCAACGACGAGCGCGAGCAGACCCTCAACCAGCTGCTGGTAGAGATGGACGGCTTCGAGGCAAATGAAGGCATCATCATCATCGCCGCGACCAACCGGCCCGACGTGCTCGACCCGGCGCTGCTGCGTCCGGGCCGCTTCGACCGCCAGGTCGTCGTTCCGCGACCGGACATCGACGGCCGCGAGCAGATTCTCGCCGTTCACATGAAGAAGGTGCCGCTGGCGCCCGATGTCGACGCGCGGGTCATTGCCCGCGGTACGCCGGGCTTCTCGGGCGCTGACCTCGCCAATCTCGTCAACGAGGCTGCGCTGCTCGCTGCCCGTCGCGGAAAGCGGCTGGTGGCGATGAAGGAGTTCGAGGACGCCAAGGACAAGGTGCTGATGGGCACCGAGCGCAAGTCCATGGTCATGACCGAGGACGAGAAGCGCATGACCGCCTATCACGAGGCCGGCCACGCCATCGTCGCGCTCCACGAGCCCGCGTCCGACCCGATCCACAAGGCGACGATCATCCCGCGCGGCCGGGCCTTGGGCCTCGTCATGCGCCTGCCGGAGAGGGACAGTTATTCCTATCATCGCGACAAGATGTACGCGAACCTCGCGGTCTCCATGGGTGGACGCGTCGCCGAGGAGATGATCTTCGGCTACGACAAGGTCTCTTCCGGCGCCTCTTCAGACATCCAATACGCAACGCAGCTCGCCCGCGACATGGTCACGCGCTGGGGCATGTCCGACGCGCTGGGGCCGCTTCAATATGCCGAGCCCGAGGAGGAGGTCTTCCTCGGCTATTCGGTCAACCGCCAGCGCCAGATGTCGAACGAGACCGCCCAGGCGATCGACGCCGAGATCCGCAAGGTCGTCGAGGACGGCTATGCTCGCGCCAAGTCGCTGCTGACCGAGAACAGCGAGCAGCTCGAGACCCTCGCCCAGGCGCTTCTCGAATATGAGACGCTCTCCGGCGACGAGATCAAGAAGGTGCTCGCGGGCGAGACGATCGATCGCGGCAGCACTAAGGGCCCATCGCTTCCGGCGGCCGGCTCGTCGATTCCGAAGGCAAAGCGGCCGAAGGCCGGCACCATCGGCGGCCCGGCAACCGCCGGCGCCTAGCTCGCGCCGATCGCGACTGTTGCGGCCGCGAACAGGCCGAACGCGATGAACGCGAATGTCACGAGCGCCAGGGTTCGCATGACTGCGCTGAAGCGGCGGAGCTGGTAAGCGCCCTTGAGGTGCTTGTACATGTGGAACGGCGGCACAAAGAAGAGCAGGCTGGCGATGGTGGTCATGCCTGCCGCCATGAATAGCCCACCGAAAACGACAAGCAGCATCATGAACGACAGTGAGTAAGTGATGAAAACGGTGTGGTCGTAGGTGTTGAACCGCCGGCTGAAGGGAAACAGCAACCATAGGAACGGCACCGAGATCGGGATCAGCAGCCAGCTGAATTTCGACGCCGCGTCCTGAACCTTCATCGAGACGAGCTGCGGATTGTCCTTCACATGCTTGATGAAGGGCCGAAGCAATTTCGGGACCTTGGCGTTCACATCCGGCGGAGCGACACTGTTCCCGACGCCAAGATTCTGGGTCGTCCTGATCGCTTCCTTGAGACCGCCGATCTGGTTATCGAGGTCGCCGACGTCTTTGCCCGCCGCCGCTTCGATTCCCCGCTTCATCTCGAGCCTTCCAAGTTCCTGCTGCTGCTCGGTGACAGCGGAGTTCAGGCCCACTTTGAGGTTCTTGCTCGGTCCCGAGGAATCCAGCGCACCGTTGAAGTTCAGGACCGCGAACATCGCGAAGACGGTGAACAAATAGAGCGCTACAGGCGAAATAAAGCGTGCGCGCTCGCCGGCGATGTAGCGACGAGTCATATCGCCTGGCTTCCACGCGAGCATGGGCAGCGTCCGCCAGACCTTCCCCTCGAAATTGAAGAGGGCGACGAAGAAGTCCTGGAAGAAGGCGCGAACCGACCGGTGGACATGCGCCCGCTGGCCGCAGGCCGAGCAATAGGCGCCGGTCAACTTCGTCCCGCAATTGAGGCAGGACTTTTCATGCGTGTAGCCGTCGCCTTCGCCTGTTCGCGGTTCGACCGAATGCGCCAGCAGACCGCCAGTCACCGCATCGCCGACAGCATCAAGACCGTCCATCAGCACCCCCGTTTGGACAATATTATGCGCGGTTCGCCCCGCATGCTAGCTGCCACGCATGCGCATCGGCCTCCTCGGCGGCTCGTTCAACCCGGCCCATCGCGGGCACCGGCACATCAGCCTTTGGGCGATGGCCGCGCTCGGGCTCGACGAGGTCTGGTGGCTCATTTCTCCGGGAAATCCGCTGAAGGAGGGTGCTAAGGACATGGCGCCGTTTGAGGCCCGCTTTGCCTCCGCCCAGCGCATGGCGCAGCGCTCGCCGATCCGGGTCAGCGATTTCGAGCAGCGCGAGCGAACGCGCTACACGGTCGACACGGTACGCAGGCTCAAGCGGCGCTACCCGCAAGATGAGTTCATCTGGTTGCTCGGAAGCGACACGCTGACAAATTTTCACAAATGGCGTGATTGGAGGGGGTTGGCCCGCGAAGTCCCGATTGCGGTGATTCGCCGGCCCGGTTATGATTCACGTGCCCAAGCGGTGCGCGCGATGGGTTGGCTAGGAAGGTTCGTCCATCCTTCGGGCCAGGCACGGAAGTGGACGGAGTGGAGTGCACCGGCGATCATTTTCCTTCGCCTGCCGCCCGACCCTAGCTCCGCGACCGCTATTCGCGCGAAGAATCCCCACTGGTACCGCATTTCCCGGACGCGCGTTCATGCGCGGAAGGCTAAGCGCCTGCCATCGTTCGCCAGGAGACCACTTGACCGAACATCCCGCTGAAGCCGCCGAAAAGGACGGCCGTGCTCCCATTGATGTCGAAGATCTCCACAAGCTCGTGCTCCAGTCGCTCGACGACGATCAGGCCCAGGAGGTCGTGTCCATCCCGCTCGCCGGCAAATCCAACATCGCCGACCACATGGTGATCGCGTCCGGGCGGTCCACGAGGCAGGTCGCTTCGATGGCCGTTAAGCTTGCGGACAAGATCAAGGAGCGATTTGGAAGGAATGTCAGGATCGAAGGGCTTCCGGCCGCGGACTGGGTGCTCATTGATGCTGATGACGTAATCGTGCACATATTCCGTCCCGAAGTGAGAAATTTTTACAATTTGGAACGAATGTGGGCGTTTGGCGATGATTCGGGCGTGAGCGCAGCTGCACGCGGGTAGGGCTAATGCGGTTCATTGCATTATCAATTTCGATTCTGGCGTTTGTCGCGCAACCGGCTGTTGCGGCCTCGTCACCCGCACTCGCGAGCGTAGAGGATCAGCTCAGCTCCCTCGTCTCCAACAAATCGGCGGACGTCGGCATTGCGGCGCTCGATCTCAACACGGGCGAGACCGTGAGCATCAAGGGCAACACGCCCTTTCCAATGGCGAGTACGGTCAAGGTCGCAATCGCGGCGCTTTACCTGGCTCAGGTCGACAACGGCCGCCGGTCGCTCGACGACACGATCAATGGCCAGTCGGTGCGAAGCCTGATGCATCGAATGCTGGTCTTCAGCGACAACCGCGCCGCGGACATCCTGTTCAAGGACGTGGGCGGGCCGAACGCGCTCGAGGCGTGGCTTGAGGACAATGACGTCAAGGGTATCCACGTCGACCGGACGATCGCCCAGCTGCTGGCGAGCAAGCGCGACCTCTTCGACCGCCGTGATTCTTCGACGCCTGTCGCGATGGTCGACCTGCTCCGGCGCATCTACAAGGCGCAGCTGATCAAGCCCGAGAGCCGCGATTACTTGCTCGACGTGATGGCGCAGTGCGAGACGGGCAAGAACCGGATCAAGGCTCTGCTTCCTGGCGTTCCGGTCGAGCACAAGACTGGCACGCTCAACGGTCTTGCCGACGATGTCGGCTTCATCACCCTGCCCGATGGCCGCCGCGTTGCAGTCGCGATCTTCACGCGCGGCGGAGCCGATCGCCCGCGGACGATCGCCGAGAGCGCACGAGCGATCTACGAGGGTTTCAAGGCAGTCTTTACCTGGCCGTTCGGCGCTCCCGCGCTCCAGAAATAGTGCTCTTGCACATCGTTGCGCGCGGAAAGATCGGCCGCTCTCCGGAGGCCGAGCTGGTCGACCGCTATCTGAAGCGGATTTCCTGGCCAACAAAGGTGACCGAGCTGCCCGACCGCGGCGGCAAAATGCCTGAGCTGCCGGCAAACAGCGTCACGATTGCCCTCGACGAACGCGGAAGGTCGCTGTCGTCGATGGACCTCGCCAAGAAACTAGAAGTATGGCGCGACGGCGGAAAGCGCGAGGCACGCTTCCTGATCGGCGCGGCGGATGGCCATGACGAAATTCAGCGGCGCGAGGCCGATCTGCTGCTGTCCTTCGGTTCGGCGACGTGGCCGCATCTGCTCGTCCGCGCCATGCTTGCGGAGCAATTGTTCCGGGCGACATCGATCCTTGCAAACCATCCGTACCACCGCGAAGGTTGAGCCGATGCGTGGCCTCGCTCTTGCCTTTGCTCTTTCGCCTCTGTTCGCGGGAAGCGCGCTTGCGCTGGATGGCGACCAAGGCCTCGACGCGCAGCTCAAGGCCGCGTCGGCCGAGCAGGCGGCCGCCGAAGCCCAAACGGCGAAGCTCGAACAAGCCGCATCGCGGGCACAGAACGAAGCGGATCGACTGCGCGCCGAACAGGCGGCTGCGGCTCAGGCGATCGAAGCCGCGGAGGCCCGCATCAGCGCCGCGAATGCGCGACTGCAGCTGACTTCGGCCTATGTCGCCGCTCATCGGCAACAACTCGCGGCCGAGCAGCAGCCCGTTTCGTCGCTGCTGGCGGGGCTTGCGACCATGGCTAGGCGCCCACCGCTGCTGGTGCTTGCCGACCACGGCGGGACCGACGAGCTGGTTGAGGTGCGGCTGTTGCTCGATGCGACTTTGCCGGTGATCCGTAATCGCACGAGCCGGCTGTCGGCCCAGCTGGCGCAGGGCCAGCGCCTGGAGCAGGCGTCACTCGCGGCACGCACCGAACTTGCGCGCAGCCGCGATGGCTTGCTCGCTCGACGCCAGCAATATGCAGCGCTGGAAGAAAAGGCCGAGCAGCGGGCGCTCATGTCGGGCGGGCAGGCCCTGAGCAGCGGCGATGTGGCGATCGCGGCGAGCGAACAGGTCGAGCGCCTCCGGAGCGAACAGGCGCAAAGTCAGTCGATCCGCGCCGTCGCCGCGCAGCTTGCCGCCGATGATCCGGCACCGCTGCGGCCCTTTGCTGCGGAGGGCGCGCTTCAGCGTGCTCCGTTCCCTTATCAGTTGCCGGCCGCCTCTCCAGTCACGGTCGGCCTGGCGTCCATCGACTCTAGCGGGGTTCGCTCGCGCGGCCTCACGTTGGCGACGAGCCGTGGGACACCCGTCATTGCCCCTGCGAATGGCGTGGTGAAATTCTCCGGCCCCTTTCGCGACTATGACGGAGTGCTGATCATCGATCATGGCGGTGGGTGGCTAAGCCTTCTCGTGAACGTCGCTTCGCCGCTGCACGCCGGCGACAGGGTAGGGCTTGGACAGGATATTGGCCGCGCACTTGGCCCGCTGCAGGTCGAATTGTCCCAGAATGGGCGTCGAATCTCGCCTGCTCTCATCGCAGGTTCATCTCAAACTATGTCAAAGGGCCCCAAAGGCGGTTAGACTCAGGTCCCGCCGGACTAGGACGCAACAGATGAAGCTGAACACGAAAATTCTTCCCCCGATCGCTCTTGTCGGAGCGCTCGCCCTGGTACCCGTCACTGCCAGCTCCTTCGCTGCAGCGGACACGACGAATTACCAGGAGCTCGAGAAATTCATGAGCGTCTACGAGCGGGTGAAGGCCAATTATGTTGAGCCCGTCGACGATCATACGCTGATCAAGGGGGCGATCGACGGCATGCTGGCCGCGCTCGACCCGCATTCCTCCTATTCCGAGGGCGCCGATTTCGACCAGCTGAAGGCGACCACCGACGGAAACTACGGCGGTCTTGGCTTGACCGTCTCGATGGAGGACGGCGTCGTGAAGGTCGTCGCCCCGACCGAGGACACGCCTGCATGGCGCGCCGGGATCAAGGCGGGCGACTATATCACGCATATCAATGGCGAGTTCCTCAACAACCTGTCGCTCGATGAAGCGGTCACGAAGATGAAGGGCGACCCCGGAACGACGGTGAAGCTGACCGTCATTCGTCCCGGGCACGACAAGCCGCTCGAATTCACCGTCACTCGCGAACGCATCCAGCTTCACCCGGTCAAATGGGAGATCAAGGACGGCATCGGCTACATCAATATCAATACCTTCACGGGGAACGTCGCCGAGCAGACCAAGGCGGCGCTGATCGGGATCGACAAGGCGACGGCCGGGCACCCGCTTGGCTATGTGATCGACCTCCGCTCCAATCCCGGAGGCCTGCTCGACCAGGCGGTCGACGTTGCCGACGACTTCCTCGACAGCGGCGAGATCGTGTCGCAGCGCGGCCGGTCGAAGGACGACATCGAGCGCTATTATGCACGGCCGGGCGACATGGCCCACGGCTTGCCGGTCGTCGTCCTGACCGATGCCGGCACCGCCAGCGCTTCTGAGATTGTCGCCGGCGCTCTCCAGGACCATCGCCGAGCGCTGATCATGGGCGAAAGGAGCTTCGGCAAGGGCTCGGTCCAAACTGTCGTCCAGACGGGACCGGAGAGCGCTCTGCGGCTCACCACGGCGCGTTACTATACGCCTTCGGGCCGCTCGGTTCAGGCCGGCGGCATCGAGCCCGATGTCGAAGTCCCGCAGCTGAGCGATTCCGACTACAAGGACCGCGTGATCGTCCGTGAATCGGACCTCCGCCATCACCTGCTCGCCCAGGCCAAGGTCGACGACAAATTGCTTGAGGGCGACGACAGCCCCGATCCGCGCTTCACCGCCAAGCCCGAAGAGCTGGAGAAGAAGGGCATCAAGGACTTCCAGCTCTATTACGCGCTGAACACGCTGAAGCGGCTGGCCGCTCCGACGACGATCGCGTCGGCGGAAACGGCGAAGACGGCTCCCGCAAAGAAGACGCGCTAAGCAGCCGATGAGCGAGGCCGTCGCGGTTCGGTCCGGGCCAGCCTTTTCAGCGGCCCCAGCTGCGCGCCTGATCGCGCTATTGCTTCCGTTGGCGCTGCTCGGAGGAGCTTTCGCCTCTCAGTATCTGGGCGGTCTCTACCCGTGCGAGATGTGCTGGTGGCAGCGATATGCGCATATGGCGGCGATCGCCGCGGCGGCGCTTGCGTTCACAGCTCCTGCCGAATCGTCCCGCGCACGGGTGTTCACGCTGCTCGCGGCGCTGGCCATTGCCGTTTCCGGAGCGATCGGCGTCTACCACGCGGGCGTCGAAGCGAAGATCTTCCAGGGCTTCACTCAATGCACCGCCGAAGTCTCCAGGGGTATCAGCACGGCCGACCTGCTGAAGCAGCTTACCCATGCACCGCTGGTTCGATGCGACGAAGTGCAGTTCCGGTTCCTCGGGCTCTCGCTCGCCGCCTGGAACGCGATCCTCTCGCTCGGTGGAGCAGCCGTGATCGTCGTCCTTTGCCCGAGGGACCGCCGCGCGTGACGAGCTGGCGGGCCGGCGACCGGCGCCCCGACAGCTCGGCGATGCTGCGCGTCGACCAAGCGGGCGAATATGGCGCGACGCGCATCTATGCAGGGCAGCTCGCTGTGCTTCGGCGCAATTGTCCCGAGGCCAAGCTCACCGCCCGGATGGCGGCGCAGGAAGAGCGGCACCTTGCGCGGTTCAACAGCCTGATGTCGCAGCGGCGCGTGCGCCCGACTGCGCTCCAGCCCTTATGGAATGTCGCGGGATTCGCACTCGGCGCAGCGACCGCGCTCATGTCCGAGCAAGCCGCCTTGGCCTGCACCGACGCGATCGAGACCGAGATCGACAAGCATTACGGCGAGCAGCTCGCCGAGCTTGGTGACGATGATCCCGAGCTTTCCGGCGACATCGCGGCCTTTCGTGCAGACGAATTGGAGCACCGGGACGCCGCTCGTGACGCTGGCGCAACCAACGCTATGGGCTACCCCTTATTGACTGCGGCAATCCGTGCTGGCTGTAGGGTGGCCATAGAGCTTTCCAAGCGGATTTGAGGAACTTGACGCTGCCCCGGTCGCTGGAATCATGTGAAAGGACGCGTGTGATGAAGAGACTTGTGGTTTCTTTCGCAGGGGCTGCGGCACTGGCCGGCGCATTCGTATTCGTTCCGGCACCCGCGGCAGCGCAGGCCGGGCAGCTGGAAGTCGACGTTTTCGGTAATGATCCGTGCCCCAGCGGCTATATCTGCATTCGGCACAAGGAGAGTGACCGCTATCGTCTGCCCAAGAACGAGCAGCTCCGTGGCACCCCGCAACAGCGCGAGGCCTGGGGCAACAAGGCTCAGGCGCTGACGACGGTCGGCCAGGTCGGCACCGGGAGCTGTTCGGCAGTCGGTCCCGGCGGACGCGAAGGCTGCCTAGTCAAGGAAATTCAGCAGGCGAAGAAGGCGACCAAGGAGCAGCAAGAGGCCGATACGCCGCCGCAGCAATAACGATTGAATGACGCTGTCCGCGTCGCCGCGGCCTTGTTACGTGCTGCGGATCACAACGGGAGGGGAGCCCGCATTTTGAGCAGCGCCGCAGCCATTGCGCTTGACGAGCGGCGAACCCGCACCTTCCTCGGCCACCCGATCGGGCTAGCCTATCTTGCCTTCACCGAGATGTGGGAGCGCTTTTCCTATTACGGGATGACCGCTCTCCTCGCACTCTACATGACGAAGCAGCTGTTGATGCCGGGGCATGTTGAGCATGTCGCTGGATTGGCGGCGCTGCGGCATCTTTTCGAGCTGCGCGGACCGATGTCGAACGTCGCTTTCGCCTCACTGATTTACGGCTGGTACGGCGGTCTAGTCTATTTCACGCCTGTGCTCGGCGGGCTGATCGCCGACCGCTGGCTCGGTACGCGGACGACGGTTGTGCTCGGTGCGCTGCTGATGAGCGCCGGCCATCTCGCCATGTCGTTCGATCAGAGTTTTCTCGTGGCGCTGCTGCTGCTGATCATCGGCTCCGGATGCCTCAAGGGCAATATCTCCGCGCAGGTTGGGCAGCTCTATCCGCCCAACGAGGAGACGCAGAGAACCGGCGGCTTCACGATTTTCTCGGCAGCGATCAATATCGGCGCAGTGCTGGGACCGCTGGGCTGCGGCGCGCTTGCCGCGGTTTACGGCTGGCACGCAGGATTCGCTCTGGCCGCAGCGCTGATGATCCTGGCGCTGCTCGTCTATCTGTCAGGCCAGCGGCACCTTCCGGGCAAGGCCGCGCCGAAGGCCAAACCGGGCGAGGACCTTCCGCCGCTGACGAAGGATGAACGCAGGCGCGTTGCATTTCTCGTCGTCGCCATTGCGCTGACGGTCCTTCCGAACGTCGCCTATCCGATGATCTGGAACATCGGCATCCTGTTCATCAACGACCATGTGAGCTTGGCGACGCCGGTCGGATCCGTCCCGGCGTCGTGGTTCAACTCGATCGATGCGTTCGCCAGCATCGTTGTCGTTCCTCCATTGGTTGCACTCTGGGCGTGGCAGTCGAAGCGCGGAAAGGAACCGAGCGACGTCGCCAAGATCGGCATCGGCTGCGCAATCACGGGCATGTCGGCGCTGATCCTCGCTGCCGGTTGCGCCATGCCGGCCGCCGACGGGAAGGTCGGCGTGATTTGGCCCATTCTCTGCTTCGTGGGGATGGGCCTGGCGTTCATCTGGTACTGGCCGGTGCTGCTCGCGTTGATCTCGCTTGCTGCGCCGAAGAAGGTCAATTCGACGCTGATGGGCGCGTCCTTCATGTCGCTGTTCGTCGGCAGCGTGATCATGGGCTGGGTCGGCAGCTTCTACGACCAGATGAGCCCGGCGGGCTTCTGGATGGTCGATGCCGCAATCGGGTTTGCCGGTGCGTTCCTGGTCCTGATGCTCGGCCCGACGCTGAAGCGGGAGCTCGAGCCCGGAAAAGCAGGTCAGGAGGTCGAAGCATGACCGTTGCCGACGCCACGCCCGATTATGAAGTCGGCAGCCATAACGATCGCGCTTTCCTCGGCCACCCGAAGGGTCTCGGCTATCTCGGCTTCACCGAAGCGTGCGAGCGCTTTTCCTATTACTCCATGCAGACGCTGCTCGTGCTCTACATGGTCAATTACCTGCTGAAGCCGGGCACGATGGAAAATGTCGTCGGGCTGAGCTGGGTCCAGAACCACATCTACCACGGAATATCCGGGCAGCCGCTCGCCTCTGCGATCTTCGGTACCTACACCGCGCTCGTATACGGAACGCCGATCCTCGGTGGAATCATCGCCGACAAATGGCTCGGCCGCGACATAACCTTGATCCTCGGCGGCGTGCTGATGGCGATCGGCCATTTTTTGATGGCAATCCAGTCAGCCTTTATCTTCGCGCTGGTGGCACTCGTGCTCGGGGTCGGCGCGTTCAAGGGCAATATCGCGACGCAGGTCGGTGCACTCTACGGGCCGAACGACCTCAGGCGCGCGATGGCGTTCCAGATCTACTACATCTTCATCAACGTCAGCGTGATCATTGCGCCTCTGATCTCCGGCACGCTCGGCCAAAAGGTCGGCTGGCATTACGGTTTCGGTTGCGCCGGAGTGGTGATGGTGCTCGGGCTCATTATCTATCTGTCGGGGCGGCGCTGGCTGGCGCCCGAAGGACGCTCCGTCCGGACGAGCGAACCCGTCGCCAAGGAGCCGCTGACCCGGGGCGATTGGCTCTGCGTGCTTTACCTCGTCATCCTGATCCCGGTGCTCGCCGTTGCGCTCCTCACCAACCAGCAGATCTTCAATGTCTATCTCACCTGGGGGGACCAGCAGTTCAATCTGAACCTGCTCGGCTACAGTTTCCCGAGCAGCTGGCTGATCACGATCGATTCCGCGGTCAGCTTCACCATGCTCGTCGCTGTCGCGGCCTTCTGGAAATGGTGGGGAACGAAGCGCCGCGAGCCTGACGAGATCGGCAAGATGATCATTGGCAGTGTCTTTTCGGTTGCTGCCGGGCTCTGCCTGTTCATGGCCGCGCTGACGCAGACCTCCGGTCACAAGATCAGCATGTTCTGGCCGATGATGTTCGAGCTCACCAATAGCATCGGCTTTGCGCACGTCCTGCCGATCAGCCTCGCGCTATTTTCGAAGATCGCGCCACGGCAGCTGAGCGCGACGGTGATTGGGCTCTATTATTTATCGTTCTTCATCGCCAACGCGCTCGTCGGCTGGGTCGGCGGCCTCTACTCGAGCCTGCCTACGACGACCTTCTGGCTGATCCATGCTGGCAGCGCCGCTTTCGGGCTTATCGCTTTCGTCATCTTCAAGGTCGCGATCGGCAATCGAATGCAGGGAACGCCGCAGGACCAGGCGGCTGCGCTGA
>Ga0310811_10001809_pt1 | contig 26586 bp, 27 predicted proteins | sample YCmetagenome_FD_207642 | JGI IMG/M metagenome (GOLD analysis project Ga0310811, IMG submission 207642) | Soil microbial communities from experimental microcosm in Duke University, North Carolina, United States - YC | ecosystem: Engineered > Artificial ecosystem > Soil microcosm > Unclassified ... | reverse complement strand
ACCTTTCTCCTTTCACCTGTCTTCTTTACAGTATCCCTATCCTTCTTAAATTGACAGTGTATATCTTCCCTTAGGATTCTATACCCCGCTGCGCTTTATTGATTATTCCAGTTTCTTAAAGAACTTTTATTGTTCACTGTCGCAGTGAACTTTTATTTAAAATCCCGCAGGATTTAAATTTTTTAGCTATTTGCCTCGTTACCGAAGCGGCTGCAAAGATGGGAATAATTTAGTATATGTGTCAAGTGCTATTTTCACTTTTTTCAAATATATTTTTTTTACTCCGAATCTTTCAAAAAACAACCCTTTTTGTGGAAGGGGAGACAAATGTAAGGAGAATCCCGCGACCTGCCAAAAGAAATATTAAATTAATGTTTAACCTGTTGTAAACTAAGCAGTATGAATTATCATCGAAAACCAATTTGTCACAACCCACTGTTTCGTATCTTTGAAAACTAATATGAACGCTGCCAAATTTCCGCCAAATTTTATTTCACAATTATCCGGCTCGCCGGGATTTGACCGCGAAAATTTTATCGAAGCGCACCAATCGGCCGATGCGATCACCTCTGTCCGGCTCAATCCGTTTAAGAAAATACCAGCCCCAACCAACACCCGGGTTCCGTGGTGCGGCGAAGGTTACTACCTGGATAGCCGCCCGTCGTTCACCTTCGACCCTTTATTTCACGCCGGGTGTTATTATGTGCAAGAGGCATCGTCCATGTTTATAGGACACATCCTGAATCATATAAAAAGCGAAGAATCTGTCAAAGTGCTCGACCTTTGTGCTGCGCCGGGGGGCAAAAGCACACTGATCAGTTCTGTTATTAATAAGGATGACCTGCTGGTAGCCAACGAGATCATTAAAACACGCGTACCGGTGCTTACCGATAACCTGACGCGCTGGGGGCCATCCAATACCATCGTCACTAATAACGATCCGAAAGACTTTGGCCGGCTGAAAGGCTTTTTCGATATCATATTAGTTGATGCTCCTTGTTCGGGTTCGGGTATGTTTCGTAAGGACCCGGATGCCATGAACGAATGGAGTGAGAGCAACGTTAACCTTTGCCAGCAGCGACAGGAACGTATTTTAGCCGATGTTTACCCGGCTTTAAAAGAGGATGGTTATCTTATATATAGTACCTGCTCCTACTCGGTACAGGAAAATGAGCATATAATAGACTGGCTTTGTGATACTTTTGAACTGGAAAGTATCCGGATACCTGCAGATACAGAATGGGGCATAGTGGAAAGCCAGTCCGAAAAGCACAAAGCCTGGGGCTACCGCTTTTATCCCGGCAAGGTAAAAGGCGAAGGTTTGTTCGCAGCCTGTCTGCGTAAAAAAGAGAATACCGGTGAAATGCCCAATACCAAATACAAGGAACAGCAAAAGGCCAACTATAAAGAAGCCGACCTGGTAAAACCTTATATCAACGAGCCGGACAACTGCTATTACTTTAAGGTGAACGATGATTGGCTGGCCATAGATAAGGTGCATAAAGAAAGTATGGCAACTTTATCTCAATTTTTATACATCAAAAAATCAGGTGTACGGATTGGGAAACTGGCCGGACGCGACCTGATACCCGACCATGAACTGGCCTTAAGCCTGATCATTAATAAAAACAAGTTCCTGCAAACCGAACTGACCAGAGAGCAGGCGATACAATACCTGCGCCGGGATAATATTACCGGCCTTAATATAAATGATAAAGGCTGGAGCCTGATGACTTACGAAGACCACCCGCTGGGCTGGGCGAAGTTGCTGCCGAACAGGATCAATAATTATTATCCGAAGGAGATAAGGATATTAACTACTCAGATATCTATTAGAGATTGACGTTTAAAAAATATCGATTTGACTATTTGACATTTTTTTATTATATTATGTAGCATATTAATATAATAAACTTATGGCATATATAATGGTAGACATCGAAAGCGATGGCCCAATACCAGGCGACTATTCGATGATTTCTTTTGGCGCTGTCCTGGTGAACGATGAACTTGACAAAACTTTTTATGGTAAACTGAAACCTATATCTGAAAAGTATGACCCCGAAGCACTAGCTGTGTCCGGGCACTCTCGCGAAGAAGTAGCGAATTTTGAAGACCCAGCAAACGTGATGGCTGATTTTGCAGTGTGGATTAAAACAGTTTGCAAAGACAGGCCTATCTTCATAAGTGACAATAACGGATTCGACTGGATGTTTATTTGCTGGTATTTCCACCATTTCACGGGGAACAATCCATTTGGTTTTAGTTCGCAAAATCTGGGGAGCTTGTACAAGGGTATAGAAAAGGATACTTTCACAACATTTAAGCATTTGCGAAAAACAAAGCATACGCACAACCCAGTTGACGATGCAAGAGGAAATGCAGAAGCATTGTTGACAATGAAACGAGAATACGGGCTAAAGATCAAATTTTAGAGCGAGTTATGTTATGCCTGTATCGCATTAGGGATGGCAGCGGAACCGGCCCCGTGCTTAAAGCCTTGCAGGCGACGTACCAGCCCGGCCCGCCGTTAAGCGGGAAATGCCCTAATCAAAAACCTCAATATTGCCCTATCGACAACAGCACCAGCGTACAGGCATAATCGGTTTAGCCTCACCCCAGCCCTCTCCAAGGGAGAGGGAGTTTTAATATTGCCCTATTGAAAGTAAAACTAAAGTACACGCATATTCGGTTTCAATGCCTTTTTCAGTAGCCAGGCGGCGCAGTTCCGAATTTTCGGTGCCGGGATTAAAGATGATCCGTTTGGGATTGGTTTCTAAAATATAATTGTAAAGACCTTTTTGGTTTTGCGGACCTACATATAAAGTAATGGTATCAATATCCCGGTGTATGGCTTCCGGCTTTTCAATAGGTACTCCAGCCACTTCTCCTGTTCGTACTCCTACATTCACTATGCTGTGTCCGCTGCGCACCAGCCGGTTGGCGGCAAGGTTTGCGTAACGACCCTCGGTGGGTGTGGCACCCAGCACCAATGTTTTTTTATTGCTCATTTTATTTGTTTGATTTCACCGATTTTGATCAGCGTAGTCATGTTACAATCGATGTAATCGCTATTCATAAACCTGTATAATTCTTGTCAATATCGCTATTTGCCCTGCATGGTATACGTGATGCAGTATCAAACCGTTTACTAATTCTTCATTGGTTACACCAGTACCCAGGCCAGGTTCGCGCTTCTCATTCATTAATTCCACCCATTGTTCTTCGGGAAAGTTCAGAATAACACCGGACAAATTTACATTCACCAGCTTCAGATCATTAACATAATTGTGCCATTTTTGTTCATCAGGCGCACCTACAGGCGGCCAGTCGCCGCTCAGGGGCTGGCTCGCTTCCTTGCCGTTCAGCCTGTCCAGCACCTCTTCCGTCCAGCTAAGCATGTGCAGCACAATTTCGGCAATGGTGTGCGCTGCGCCGGGCGCCTTCTCAAACGCTGTCTCGAAGCTAACCCCGTCTATAATACTGTAAACAGAATTGCCATACCAGGGATCGCCGGAGAGGACGTTTTGGAGCGCGTGGTTTAATTTTTCTGATGTCGTCATAGTTTGTTTAAATTGTATTTGTGCTTATTGTCAGAATCAGAATTTACAGAATTAATGAATTAGCAGAATTAAAGCCTGGCCGAATCTGTAGGATTCAGGAAATTCTAAAATTCTGATTCAGTCAATTTTGGGCGTACCCCTTCGGGTCGCGCTATCCATTCATACGCCTGCAGGCTTTACGCTCATGGGCCGGTATCCATTGCTATCGCTTACGCATTTTTACCCACTCTGTCGACCATGTCGACATCTCTCCCTAAATTTAAGGAGAGAATAAAAAGCTCCTCCCCTATCCTTAGGGGAGGCTGGGAGGGGTCAGGCCAACATTTTCGCCGCTGCTACCGCACAATTTATCCCGTCTATCGCCGCCGAAATAATTCCGCCTGCATAACCGGCCCCTTCTCCGCATGGGAATAAACCCTGCACCTGCGGGTGCTGCAAGGTTTCTTTATCCCTTGGTATTTTCACCGGCGACGATGTACGCGATTCTACACCCACCAAAATCGCTTCGTTGGTATAATAACCCTTCATCTTCTGGCCAAATACCGGTAAGGCTTTCCTTAACCGCCCGGCTATCCAACCCGGCAAGACTTCGTCCAAATTTATGGTTTTTGTACCGGGCAGGTAAGAGTTTTTCGGCAGATCGGCAGAAATGCGTCCCTGTACAAAATCCACCATGCGCTGTGCCGGGGCCACTAAATTGCCACCGCCGGCGGTAAATGCTATTTGCTCTATCTCCTGCTGAAAGCGGAGCAGTTTGAAAGGATCGCCATCATCGCCCTTAACATCTTCCAAATTGATCTGCACCACCGTACCCGAATTAGCATAAGGGTTATTCCTTTTCGACGGGCTCCAGCCATTCACTACGATCTCTTTGTCTTCCGTAGCACAGGGTGCAATAATACCGCCCGGGCACATGCAAAAGGAGAACACACCACGACCCTCGACCTGTTCCACCAAACTATAATAAGATGGTGGCAGGTATTCGCCCCTGTCCTCGCAATGGTATTGCGCTCTATCAATAATTTCCTGCGGGTGCTCTATCCTCACGCCCAGGGCAAAGGGCTTGGCTTCAATCAGGATATTTTGGCGGTGCAGCATCCCAAAAATATCACGCGCCGAATGGCCCGTGGCTAAAATCACGGCATCGGCTTTCCGGGCTTCGCCACCGGTTATTTTTACGCCTTTGATCTTGCCAAATTCAACCATTAACCCGGTTACCTTAGTATCAAAATGCACCTCGCCGCCGGCGTTCTGAATAGATTCGCGCATAGCGGTAATAATGCCAGGCAATTTGTTGGTGCCGATATGCGGCCGCGCATCTATCAAAATATCTTCATCGGCGCCGTGCGCCACGAAGGTTTTTAGCACCTGGTTCACATCGCCGCGCTTCGTGGATCGGGTGTATAGTTTCCCGTCCGAATACGTTCCTGCGCCGCCTTCGCCGAAGCAATAGTTTGATTCCGGGTTTACCAAGCCTTTCTTGTTGATATTGGCCAGGTCGCGGCGGCGCTGTTTTACATCCTTGCCGCGTTCTAAAATAATCGGTTTTAAACCTGATTCAATACATTGCAAAGCGGCAAATAACCCTGCCGGACCGGCACCTATAATAATAACCGGCCTGGCGTTTTTTACATTGGGATATTTAATGATATAGCTTTCGGGCTGATAAGCCTCGTTAATAAATGCCCGCACCTGCATCCGGTAAACCACCTTACGGCCGCGCGCATCGATAGAGCGCTTGAGAATTTTTAGACCACTAATTTGATTGGCTGATATATTTAAGGCTGAGGCGGCGAGTTTTTTTAAAGCGGCTTCGTCCCCGTGCTGCTCCGGCTGGCAGACAATTTCGGTCTCTTTGATCATGCTGTTGCCCGGTTTTTATCCGGGATAGGACAAAGGTAACGAATAGTGATCAGAGATTGGTGAATAGTGATCAGTTGCCTTTCTGACTTGCCATTAGTTACCCCTCGTTTTGAACGAAAACCGGCGCAGGTTCTTCCGTTTTCAGCTTGCCCGGTTTTAACAAAAACCTGATCGCCTTTAACAACCTGTTCCTGCTGGTAACACCCAATTCAGGGTTTGTTTTCAAAAAACCACCCCGTAAAGCAGACGCTGTTTTATCGGCAGATACAGGCGTCCATCCAGGAGGCATGAAGATATACAGTAATTTATTTTTGAACCCGCGTGCATTTTTTACATCGCGCCACAACAGGTATATCTCTCCAAAATAAAGGTCGGTGAAATTGGTAATATCCAGATCGCGCGTTACACCATACTCTGCTTTCACCTCCTTTTTAAACGGTTGCAATGTGCCGAATATCCAATCCCATACGGGCAGGGCCGAAGCAAAATTGGTGTCGATGTACAGCGGGTTTTTTGAATGGTGCACCCGGTGGTGCGACGGTGTGATAACCAAATGCTGCAGCAGGCCCATTTGCCCGTTTTTCAAGCTGTCTTCACTAACATGAACAAATATCCCCCACACGTTGTCGATAGACAGCAGAACTATGAACATAACCGGGTTGACACCTAAAAGCGTTAAAATAAGCAAATGAATAAACACAGAATAATAACCTTCCGCAAAAAAATGAACCCAGTTTACCGCCATATTGATCTGGACCGGCGCATGGTGCGGCGCATGTATACACCATAATAACCGTACGCGATGACAAGTAAAATGGAATATCCACGAAGAGAGTTCCCAGCATATATAACCATATATCCAGTTGTACCAGGTTAAGCTAACTGTAAAAAGGGCAAGTTTCTGAAAATGAGGCGCCCATATCCAAAACATATTGATGAGGATAAGCTTTGGCAAAAGCTGGTGGATCAGCATCGCCATGAAAGAGGGTTTATAATTTACAGAGAGTTTGTTAAAGATAGCTTTGAGCCGGCTACGCCCCTTAAGGGCATTCCCTTCGTGCCTGAAAAGGTGAATAACGAAAAATATGATTTCACCTAAAACGAGCGTTGCGTTCAATATAGCCATCACGGCAATAGCGCTCATATGATAATCGTGCGCTATGAAAGGGGCAATTATTGCGCCGATATATCCTTGCCCATGTACAGAGGCACGCATATACAGCCAGTAAGACGACAGCAGTTTGTACATAACAAAGCCAATGGCGAAAGCGAAGATCACGTTCTCGGCACCCTTCCAATTTTTACCCGGCTTTTTAAAACTCATTTATTGTCATAAATACCAAACAGTGTCAACAAAATTAAAAACTTCGTTGACATTACCTTCATTTATACCGCATTGGCGTGTTGCCGGTTGCATAAATTTCGCCAATGGCTGGCACTACCCTAAAAACGCCGTTTTGGCAAAGGGGTGAAAAACGTCCGCTTTTGTTTCACCCACTGTACGATTCCGAACGCTTTCGTAGTTGAGTTAAATTTTAATTATTTGAAAATCAATTGTTTGCCAAATGGCACACACATTGGCATAGGTGTATCAAATAAGTAATATCATGAATATCGATAACAACTTGAGCCGGATGTGGGAAGGATGCCTGCAAAACGACCGCAAACAACAGGAAGCTTTATACCGTGCGCTTGCACCCAAAATGCTGGCCGTGTGTATGCGTTATGCCAACGACCGCGACGAAGCACAGGATATATTGCAGGAAGGCTTTATCAAGATGTTTAATAACGTACATAAATACCGCGGCGACGGAAACCTGGAAGGCTGGATACGCCGCATTATGGTGCACACCGCCATCTCGCGCTACCGCAAGCTGAAACCTATGGTGCTGGTTGAGGACATGGCCGAAAACGATATGGATTCTGGTGCATCCACCAATGCTAATAACCTGGAGGTAAACGACCTGATGAAACTGGTGCAGCAGTTACCACAGGTGTACCGTTCGGTATTCAACCTGTACGCTATCGAGGGGTATTCGCACCAGGAAATAGGCACTAAGCTGGGTATTACCGAATTGCTGTCGCGCACTACGCTTTACCGGGCGCGCAATATCCTTAAAGAAAAGCTGATGCAGCTTACCAGCAGCGAGAGGTATTGCTTGGCGGGGTAGGCCCATGCTGCCTTCTCTAAAGAAGAGGGTTTTATAACGAGCAATCAATCCATCAATATATATAGTCTTCGCCAAAGGTGGCGAACAAAACCAAAACGAGTGTAAATGGACGTATGGAGGGTGGCCATATTCTTTACCGCGGCAATGATACTCAGCATCATTGCCTTTTTGTATTTGGGCCGAAAGAGGTGAAAGATTAAAGCTGAAAGGTTAAGGGTTACAGATTCAAAGATAATCATGTGACAAAGAATTAGAACCTTTAGCCTTTTACCTTTGTCCTTTAACCTCATTATACACCCCAAACTCCGCAATTGACGGCTGTCCATCTGATTTTAATATCCTGATCCGTACTTTACTGCCGGTTACCGTTTTAAAGCGGTTCACTTTTACCTGTTTGGTATTGGTACCGTTGAACACCGGTTTCCAGGTACCTGCATGGTAATATTCCAGCACATAATCGCTGATGCGCGGTTTATCCTGGGCTATGGATATGGTGTTGAATGCCGTTTCTTTGCCCAGGTCAACTTCCCACCAGGGCTTATCGACGGTGGTATTTGATACCCACGATGTGGTAAAATCATCATCATTGGCCAAGTCCATAATATTGTCGTCATCGCCCCAGCTGGAATTGCTGGGCTTATTTTTGGCGATGTTATGCGAAATGACCGGCGCATCCAGTTTTGGCAGGGTTGGTTCCGGACCTTCGTTGTGCCATAGTTCTCCAATTTTTTTCAGCGATGCCAGTGCATTATCGTCAAACCGGCCATCCCTGTTAGGGGCCACGTTCAGGATGAAATTCACGTCGGCGTTGTTTAGCGGTTTGATGAGGTCGTTCACCAGTTTTTCGGGGTCCTTTGTGGGTTCATTAGGGAATGATGTTTTCCAGAACCAGCTCTTTTGTAACGGCAAACAGGCCAGGGCGGGCATGGTGTTGCCATCTTTGGACACCCGCTGACCGGCGCCCATCTCATAAGTTTTGATATCGGTATAATACATGCCCTGCGCAGGATACTTGGCGCCGTTCAGGTCCATGATAACACAGTTTGGCTGCAGCTTCTTTACCAGGTGATATATCTCTTCAAACGGCACATCGTCATACGATATCCTCGACCAGGGTGCATCCCAGCCGTCTATAATCAAAGCTTCTATCGGCCCATAGTTGCTCAACAGTTCGGTTAACTGGCCTTTGATCATTTTGATATGCGCGGGTGTAATTTTATGAGGGCGCAAACGGTGGTGGGTATCAAGTATGGAATAATACAACATAACCTTCAGCCCGTTCTTCCGGAATGCATCCACAAACTGGCGCACGATGTCCTTTTTGTAAGGACTATGCATCACGTTATAATCCGTTGTTTTGGTGTCCCATATACAAAAGCCGCTATGGTGTTTGGTGGTTAAACAACCGTAGGTCATGTTGGCCGATTTAGCGGCTTTGGCCCATTGGTCACAATCCACACTGGTGGGATTGAATATAGCAGCCTTCGCATCCGGGTCGGCCCAATCCTGGTTCATATAGGTTGGGATATTGAAATGGATGAACATGCCGAAGCGGAGATCGACAAATTGCTGCTGCAATTGCTGTAATGGTTTCTGCTGACTGTTCGCAATCAGGCTACAGGCTATCAGGATCGAAGTGAAAAGTGTTATTTTCTTTGGCATTTGACAGTTATAAGTAATAGTTCCAAAAATCGTGGTTTACACCCTTTTTTATTATTATATTGACAATGAGGTGATTATCTTTAAAATAGGTTAAATTGTGTTAACCATGTTAACCCCCGTCAATAGTCACGCGTGCCGTTAAAGCCCCAATAACCAATCATTATTTATGTTTCGACGACATCACAAACGTCATCTCTCCCCCATTTATAATATCCGAATAAGAAATAAAATAACCGTTCAGCTGTTTGCCGTTCAATAGTATCTTCTGTACATATACATTCTTTTCACCCTGGTTTTTTACGTTGATGGTGAATGTTTTGCCGTTATCCAGGTTGATGACCGCTTTACTAACCGCCGGACTGCCGATGGCATACTGGTCGCTTCCGGGTGCTACAGGATAAAAGCCCATCGAGCTGAATATATACCAGGCGCTCATTTGCCCGGTATCGTCGTTTCCTCCAAGTCCGTCTGGTGCCGGTTTATACTGGTTTTTTAATATCAGGCGTATCTTTTCCTGTGTTTTCCATGGCTTGTCGGTCCAGTCGTACAGGTACGCTACGTGGTGCGATGGTTCGTTGCCATGCACATAGTTGCCGATGATGCCATCCTTTGTAATATCCTCGGTTTCGGCGAAGTATTTATCGGGCAGGTTATAGCTGAACAGGCTGTCGATATAAGTAACAAAGCGTTTATTGCCGCCCATTGCCTGTATCAGCCCTTTCGGGTCGTGCGGCACGTAAAGCGTGTAGTTCCAGGCGTTGCCCTCTATAAATCCCATGTTATTTGTGGTGAACGGATCGAAATTTTTGCGGAAAGTACCGTCGGCCAGCCGTGGGTGCATAAAGCCACTTTTGGGGTCGTACACATTCTTCCAGTTCTGCGACCGCTTGATAAACCTGTCATAAACATCCTGCCGTCCAAGTTTTTTGGCCATTTGCGCTATGCACCAATCATCGTAAGCATATTCCAGCGTTGAAGAAACCGAAACTCCGCTCTTCTCGTCAGGTATGTAGCCCATGTCGATGTAATAACCTATGCCGGCATAATCGCGGTGGTCGGCTGTCGCCACGCAGGCATCCAGTGCCTTATTCGCGTCGAAAGGAGCATTGCCTTTTACCACGGCATCGGCTATAACCGATACGCTGTGATAGCCGCTCATGCACCAGTTCTCGTTAGCCGAGTTGCTCCAAACCGGCAGCATGTGCTCCGGGCTTTGGTCGTAATGCGCCAGCATGCTTTGCACCATATCCGCGTTGCGCTTCGGATCGATTATATTAAACAGCGGGTGCAGTGCGCGGTGCGTATCCCACAGCGAAAATGTAGTATAATTGGTAAAGCCGTCCGCCTTATGCATGTTCTTGTCAAGCCCCTCGTACTCTCCGTTCACATCCATATAAATGGTTGGGTTTATCATGGCATGATACATGGAGGTGTAAAAATTTTCCTTATCGGCCTGGCTGCCGTCAATCACGATCTTGTGCAGTTCCTTTTCCCATTGCTGCTGCCCATCGGCTTTCACCTCGTCAAAATCCCACCCCGGGCATTCGGCCTCCATATTGGCAAGGGCATTATCCATGCTCACCGGCGACAAGGCCATTTTCAGCTTGATCTTCTCCCCTTCGTTGGTCTTGAAATCGAAGTAAGCCCTTATTTGCCTTCCGGCTATCTCTGGAAAGTTTGGCGTACGGTTAAACTGCCCCCAGAAACCGCCGTAAACTTCGCGCTTGTCATATTTCTTATAGCCGTGACTGATGAATGGTTTCGAGAATTTCAGCGCGAAATACAACGTACGTGTGCGCGCCCAGCCATTGGTTGAACGGTAGCCCACCAGCGTACTGTCATTGATAAAACGTACATAGGTCCAGACGTTTTTATCGGGGTAGTTATAGATACCCGCCATCAGGTCGAGGATGATATGCGCGTTATCCGATTTAGGGAAAGTATACTGATGAAAACCTACGCGGGTGGTGGTGGTCATTTCGGCTAAAATATGATAGTCGTCCAGCTTCACCTTGTAATAATTTGCCTCGCTTACCTCGTTGGCGTGCAAAAACGCCGACCTGTAGCCGCTGCCGGGTTTATCTGCCGTGCCGGGATTTAGTTTCAATGTGCCAACAGTTGGCATAATAAGGAAATCGCCCAGGTCCGAGTGCCCCGTGCCGCTGAAATGCGTATGGCTAAAGCCAACGATGGTTTTATCATCATACTGGTACCCGGCACAGTAGCTGTATACTTTGGGATTGTAATGACCGTCCAGCTCGTAACCCACAGTATCCGTCTCCGGACTAAGCTGCACCATGCCAAAAGGCACCGTAGCCCCGGGGTACACGTGCCCCATGCGCTGTGTACCAATGATAGGGTGCACATATTGAACTAAATTATCAGATGACTTGCTTTGCGCCGATGCCAATACGGGCAGGGCGGCGAGTATAGATAGGAAGAGTCTTTTCATCGGCTTCAAATATAGCCGTATTGCTTTATTGTTGGATTGCTTTATTGTTTTTGTGAGCGGATTGTTGCAATCCGATTTCATACATTGCGCACCACACCTGCGAAACAAATGTAAGGAGCCTGATGAATTTTGGCGTTCAGGGCGTAACTTTGAAGCAACCCTGCTTGTGCAAAACAAGTATCGACTGATAAACTTATGACCGGTTTTCAAATAACAACAACAAACAATAACACCATCCGCTTCAGGTTCTATGCTGATGCCCCTGTAACCTGCCGTGCGTTCGCTGCCCTGCTGCCATTTACACGTACTTTCATGCATGCAAGAGTTTCGGGACAGGAAATATGGATCGATAACGCACCCGAACTGGATATCATCCAAGAAAATGCCTCGGTATTTACTAAGCCCGGCGAAGTAGTTTATGGGCCGATGAAACCGGCCCGTACCAAAACTGCTGATTGCATGGGCATTTATTACGGCGAGGGCAAAGGACTTGATTGCTGTAATATTTTTGCGAAGGTTTTTGACGAGGATATGCCCTTGCTCAAACAACTGGGCGAAGACATATGGAAACAGGGCGTAAAAGAGCTGACTTTTATGACGCTTGATTGACCTGATGGGCATCCATTTTAATGACAGAGTGGCAAACGCAATAAGAATTTGTAACAACGGTATGGGTTTTGTAATCAAAGTTGTAAATTCAACTGAAAAATCAATTAGAATTAAAAAACATGAAAACTTCGTATATCGTTATAGGCGTAATTTTATTTGTCCTTTTAATAGGCGGATGCGGTGGCGTTTCCAGCTACAACAAAATGGTGTCGCTTGATGAAACTGTCAAAGCAAAATGGGGAACCGTGCAGGCCGACTACCAGCGCCGTGCCGACCTGATCCCTAACCTGGTGGAAACTGTAAAGGGTGCAGCTAATTTTGAAAAAAGCACTTTGGTTGATGTAACCAATGCCCGCGCAAAAGCCACTTCGATACAGGTAGACGCCTCTAAGCTCGATCCGGCCGCTATCCAGAAATTCCAGGCTGCACAGGGGCAATTAAGCACCGCTTTGGGCCGCCTGCTTGTTGCATCGGAAAAATATCCCGAGCTGAAAGCCAATGATAACTTTAGCGCTTTGCAGGTCCAACTGGAAGGCACCGAGAACCGCATCAAGGTATCGCGTATGGATTTCAATAATGCTGTGCAGGATTATAATACCAAAATACGTTCGTTCCCAAGCAGTATTATCGCCAATATGACCGGTTTCCAGCAAAAGGGCAGTTTCCAGGCCGAAGCAGGTTCAGATAAGGCTCCTTCCGTTAAGTTCTAATTATCGGGTTATTGAATTATTGAATAGCTGAATCAAATTAGCCTATATTCGATAATTCAATAATTCATTAATTCAATCATTAAGCCTATGGCAATATTTAATGAAGAAGAGCAACTGCGCATCCGCAAAGCGATAGAAGACGCCGAACGGAACACTTCGGGCCAGATCCGCATCTGTATCGAAAAAACATGCAGCGAGGACCCGCTGGACCGTGCAGCGAGGTATTTCCATCAACTGGATATGCATAAAACGCGTCTTCGTAATGGTGTGCTGATCTACCTGGCAACGGTCGACCGCAAGTTCGCTATCATTGGCGACCGTGGGCTTAATAAGTTAGTGCCAGAAAATTTTTGGGACGATGTAAAGGAAAAAATGCTGAGCCATTTTAAATACGGCGAATTAGTGGAGGGTATCGTTGTCGGCCTGGAAATTGCCGGCGAGCACCTTCAGAAATTCTTTCCTCATCAGTCGGATGGCAAAAACGAATTGCCGGATGATATAGCCTTTATGGATGGTAAATAAACCTAAAAAGATGTTCAAAAAGCTCGTTATATTTTGCAGCCTGCTGCTTTGCGTACTGCCGGCCTTTGCGCAGCAACTGCCCGACAAACCAAGCACGCTGGTTACCGACTATACCAACACGCTTTCGGATGCCGATAAGCAGGCGCTTGAAAACAAACTTGTCAATGTTGACGATTCTACGTCAACACAGATCGCTATTCTCATCATTAAATCGGTTGGGGAGTACGATATAAATGAATACGCCCAAAAAGTGGGCCGCAGCTGGGGAATAGGCCAAAAAGGGAAGAACAACGGCTTGCTGATACTGGTTGCCATGGGCGACCGCAAAATGTCGATACAGACCGGCTATGGCCTGGAAGGCTCGATACCTGACGCCATTACGCATGAGATCATCGAGAACGACATGAAGCCTCATTTTAAAAACAATGAGTATTACGCGGGACTTAACGCCGCTGTAGATGACATTGTTAAATACAGCAAAGGCGAATATAAGGCAGCAAAAAAAGCTAAGGAACATGGCGTACAGGGCGGCAATATTCTTGCACTCGTCGTTATCATCGTGGTTATCCTAATTATCATATTCCGCAATCGCGGCGGCGGCGGACAGATCATAGACAGCCGTGGCGGAGCAAGCCCGTTCTGGTGGTTCCTGGCCGGCAGTATGCTGGGTCGCGGAAGCGGCGGCGGTGGCTGGGGCGGCTTCTCGGGCGGTGGCGGCGGAGATAGCGGCGGCGGGGGCTTTGGCGGTTTCGGCGGGGGCGACTTCGGCGGTGGCGGTTCAAGCGGAAGCTGGTAAGTGTTAATTATTGAATTAATGATTTATTGAGTTATTGAATTATTGAATGCGTGATTTTGAAATTTGATGGTATTTTAGCAACTCAGTAATTCAGTCATTCTATAATTCAATAAATGGACCCAAACGATCTTACCTGGAAACTCCTTTCATCCGAATACATACACAAAGGCAAATGGGCAACCTTACGCATCGACAAATGTGAAATGCCCGATGGCCGTATCGTCGACGACTATTACGTGCTTGAGTATGGCAACTGGGTAAATGCCGTAGCGGTAACCGAAGAAAACAAGATCCTGATGGTTCATCAATACCGCCATGCAGCAAACATCGTGTCGCTCGAAATACCCGGCGGTGTTATAGATGAAGGCGAAGACCCGCAACAGGCACTTCGCCGCGAATTACTGGAAGAAACCGGCTACCAATTTGATGATTTTGAGCCGCTTTGCACTTTGCACTCCAACCCCTCAACAGCAAATAACCAGGTTTTTAGCTACCTGGCAAGAGGCGGTAAAAAGGTGCAGGAACAAGACCTTGATGCCAGCGAAGAGATCATCGTTCACGAATTTACCATTGATGAGGTAAGGCAGATCGTTGCCGAAAACAAAGTATCACAGGCGATGCATTGCGCGGCCTTATTTTACGGGCTAATGAAACTGGACGCGCTTTAATCAGGACAATTTCCCGTTTTAACCGTATAAAAAACAGAAACTACGCGCCAACCTCGCTCTGTTTTTATAAGCTGGATAATTTCTATCCCGCAATGGTCGAACTTGCTGCCGGTATAAAACTTGTACGACGCCCATACCATGGCCACATCATGTGCAATGTTAACATCGTCATAATTGGTTATACGCTCGTCCCAATGTCCGCCGCGAGCTGCCTCCACACCCTTAAAAAATTCGGCATTACTGTCAATAACAATATTGCCCGTAGTATCTTTTGCCGGATTAACGTGGTACATCAAAAACCTGTCGGCCAAAGTATTTTTTAAATTCACGGTATCCCCTGCACGCATGGCATCAAACATATTGACAATGATTTTTTTAACCGCATCACTCTCGCTCCCCTGGCAAAAAGCGGTTAGCGAGCTTATAGCAAAAAGGAAAATGAGCAATAATTTTTTCATTGTGAGGAGGGTTTATTAATTTAATACAATTTAAGTAAATTTGTATATGTCGCAAATTGATTACAAGAAGTACATAGAAATTGACCCTGATATCAGATTTGGCAAGCCTGTGATCAAAGAAACACGCATAACCGTTTATGATGTGCTGCAATGGCTGGCTTCCGGGATGACGCATGAACAGATAATTGAGGATTTTCCGCAATTGAACGAAGAACAGATACTCGCCTGTTTGTCATACGCGGCAAACAAAGAAAGAATAATTAAAGTGGCATGAGGGTCCGCCTGGTCACCGATGAAAACATTTCGTGGCGAATTAAAAAAATGATCCCTCAATGGGAGATATTACCTTCTAATGAAATTAAGCACGGCGAAAGGCTGACAGATATTTCAATCTGGAAATTCGCAAAAGAAAATCAATATAACATACTAACATTTGATGAGGACTTCTCTGAACTTCAGAATTTGTATTCCTTTCCCCCAAAAATCATTTGGCTCCGTACCGGTAACCTGTCAACTAAGACAATAGCGGACCGGCTGATAAATATAGAAAATGAAATTACAGCATTTCTCAAAAACGAAGAAGCCGGAATTTATGAGATATATTTATAGGCAATACGTATTCGGGCTTGCTTAAATAGAGTGTTTAACATATTAGATCAGGTTTTAAAACAAAAAACGCCATCACTTTAAGCAACGGCGTCCAAACTTTTGTGGGCGGGTCGTAGGTTACGACATTTTTAATTTCTTCTGTATATCGGCGACGTAGCCTTTAAATTTCTTATCTGTATCGATCAGGTCCTCTACCGTCTGGCAGGCATAGATCACGGTTGAGTGGTCGCGGCCGCCAAAGAAACTGCCGATAGATTTTAGCGAACTTTTGGTATGCGCCTTAGCCAGGTACATGGATATTTGCCTTGCCTGCACTATTTCACGTTTGCGGGTCTGCGATTTCACCATCTCGATAGGCACTTCAAAGTATTCGCATACCAGGTTCTGGATGTACTCCATCGATATCTCCTTGGAAGAATTTTTTACAAAATTCTTCAGCATCTGCTTGGCCAGGTTCAGGTCTATCTCCTTGCGGTTCAGGGTCGATTGTGCCAGTAAGGATACCATAGCGCCTTCCAACTCGCGCACATTGTTATCGATGTTGTGGGCAACGTATTCCACCACGTCGTTCGACAGGTCAATACCGTCCTGGTAAATTTTATTTTTAAGGATAGCCATACGGGTCTCCAGGTCAGGAACCTGAAGATCAGCCGAAAGGCCCCATTTAAATCTCGATAGTAAGCGTTCTTCCAGGCCGGCCAGGTCCTTGGGCGCTTTGTCCGAAGTGATGATCAGCTGCTTGCCCGACTGGTGCAGGTGGTTGAATATATGGAAAAAGAAATCCTGTGTTTTTTCCTTGCCGGCAAAGTTGTGCACATCGTCCATGATCAGCACATCAATAGCCTGGTAAAAATTCACAAAGTCGTTAATGTTGTTGTGCTTCAGTGCGTCGACAAACTGCTGGGTAAATTTTTCGCAGGATACATATAGCACCAGCTTATCCGGCAGTTTCTGCCTTATCTCGTTACCGATGGCCTGGGCCAGGTGAGTTTTACCTAAACCGACGCCGCCATAGATCATCAGCGGGTTGAATGAAGTGCCACCCGGCTTGGCCGCAACAGCATAACCTGCTGACCGCGCCAAACGGTTGCAATCACCCTCCACAAAATTTTCGAAAGTGTACTGAGGGTTCAGCTGCGGATCTACATTCAGTTTCTTCAAGCCCGGTATTACGAACGGATTTTTGATGTCCTTATTAATGGAGATAGGCACGGGCATCGACTGATTTTTTGATTCGGCACCGTTCCCGTTCGAGGGCATATTTGTCGTATATGGCTTGCTCGAGGACGACTGTTCAACAACAATATTGTATTCCAGGCGGCCATCATCTCCAAGTTGTTTCTTTATCGTTTTACGCAAAAGGCCAACATAATGTTCCTCCAGCCATTCGTAAAAAAACAAACTCGGAACTTGTATCGTCAAAACACTTCCTTCTATCCTCAGTGCTTTTATCGGCTCGAACCAGGTCTTAAAGCTCTGGGCCGGTATGTTGTCCTTGATGATCTGAAGGCAGCTGTTCCAAACGGTAGTACAAGTTTTATCCATATAGTTTCAATTAATATCTTGATTTACAAGCCCCAGGCAAGCTTCCAATGGGGCTGCTACGGAACATCGAATATTCAAAAAAAAAGCTATTTAAAAAATAAAATTTGAAATTTTTATTCAATTATTTCATCATTTATTAACGGCTATTATTGCAAACTTTCGAAATAAAAATCTTATATTTTGCACGCACACGGTATAATTATCTGTATGCTTCAAAAACACAGTTTTTATATTTTTCATCTGCTTTTTCCGCTTCTCCTGCCATCTTGTACCTGTTCCTTCTACGTTAGGTTATCAACAATTGTTGAGCCACAATCTACCATGTCAGCAAGCTTCAATACCTAAACTTCTGTCGTTGCGGCGGATAATTTTTTGGCGATATTTTTTGTCAGTATATTGTCATGGCCTGTCAGGTAAAACGTGGCATGAAATGTCAGTATTCACCGAACACGCTCCGCAGCGTGTCGGCTATTTCGCCCAGCGTAGCGTAGGCTTCAACCGCTGTCAGTATAAATGGCATCAGGTTCTCCTTTCCATTGGCGGCATCTTTCAATTTACTAAGTGCGTCCTGCACCGCTGTGTTATCCCGCTCCGCTTTCAGTGTTTTTAGCTTTTCGCTTTGGGTTATGCGTATCGAATCATCAACCCTGAAGAGCCCCCCGGCAGGTTTTTCGGTCTCAGTAAATTTATTCACACCCACTATCACCCTGTCACCGGCTTCGATCTCGTTTTGATACTCGTAAGCCGAACGGGCTATCTCCTGCTGAATGTAGTCCTGCTCAATAGCCTTTACCGGTCCGCCCATCGCATCTATCTTATCTATATATAGGTATGCGGCCTTTTCCAATTCGTCCGTAAGCGACTCGATAAAATAGGAGCCAGCCAATGGGTCGACCGTATCTGTCGCCCCGCTTTCGAACGCAATGATCTGCTGGGTACGCAGGGCTATCTTTGCTGCCGCTTCTGTCGGTAACGACAGCGCCTCGTCATAACCGTTGGTATGTAACGACTGTGTTCCGCCTAATACCGCCGCCAGCGCCTGGGTGGTTACCCGCACAATATTGTTCATCGGCTGCTGGGCCGTTAAGGTCGATCCGCCGGTTTGCGTGTGGAAGCGTAGTTTTTGAGCTCCGGCATCGGTAGCACCCAACTGCGTAGTGATATTCGCCCACATCCGGCGGGCGGCCCTGAATTTGGCTATCTCCTCGAAAAAGTTATTATGACAATTGAAAAAGAAGGAAAGCCTTTTAGCGAATACATTAATGTCGAGTCCCTTGTCAATAGCTGCCTGCAAATAAGCCTTCCCGTTTGCCAATGTAAATGCCAGCTCCTGTACAGCGGTGGAACCCGCCTCGCGGATGTGATAGCCCGATATTGAAATAGTATTCCATTTAGGCACTTCCTTACTACAATATTCAAACACATCGGTTATCAGCCGCATGGATGGACCGGGGGGATAGATATAAGTACCCCTGGCAGCATACTCCTTTAATATATCATTCTGCACCGTACCCGATAACAGCTTAAGATCGGCGCCTTGTTTTTTGGCAAGGGCGATGTACATAGCCAACAATATAGGTGCGGTGGCATTGATGGTCATCGATGTGGTAATGTCCTTCAACCGGATGCCATCAAACAAAACTTCGATATCTTTTAACGAGTCGATAGCTACACCTACTTTCCCTACTTCGCCCTCCGCCATAGCGTTATCCGAATCGTAACCGATCTGCGTTGGAAGGTCGAACGCTACCGAAAGCCCCATGGTGCCCTGGCTCAACAGGTAATGATAGCGCTTATTCGATTCTTCTGCTGTCGAAAAGCCGGCATATTGCCGCATGGTCCATGGCCTGCCACGGTACATGTCTTTTTGGATGCCGCGGGTAAAGGGGAATTCGCCCGGCAATTCATTCATCCCGGAAGGTTCGGTATAAATCTCTTTTATTTCGATACCTGAAGTGGTGGTGAATTTCATTTTTTTATTTCGAATGTCGAATGTTCAATTTCGAATATCAATTTCGAGCTAAATCCGAAATTGAACATCCGAAATTCGATATTACATTAGTTCTTCCATATCCTTACGGATCATAGCGGTGGCAATATCATAAGGGTTATCCTGTAGCGATGCCATGTGTGCCAGCACCGTTTTGCTGAGGTCCAGCCCGGTTGCATTTTCGGGCAGGGCCTTTATGGCATTGGTTACCACGCTCATGGTGTCGTCCTTCACCCGCTTGATAACGTTCCACGAACGCTCGCTCACATATATTTGCTGGGTAACATTGTGCTGGAATTCTTCGCGTATTTCGCTCACCACCAGGCTGTGCAGTTCGTGAGCTGAATATTGCGTGCCGTGCAGCCTGATCAGCATATTGGCCGGGTTTACCCGCTCTACAAACAGGATCATACGTTCATAGGCCTGGAAACGCAGCGGCAAAGTAAGTGCGGTGGTGGATTTTTTCAGTTCCATCAGTTGCAGTTTCTCTGAACGGTCGAGGTAGGGTTTTAGCAAATAAAAGGCGATATAAACCGTGCCGATACCGGCCAAAGTGAATTTAACGATATCAAGTAAAAAAGTATTGATCTGCATATTTTTAGTGTTAGGCGAGGGTCATAAATATTTGACAGGGAACAAAAATCTGCAATTTACCTTATATTTGTATAGTTAATTTTGAAATAAGATGAGTATAGCTGTTGAAGCCGCTCCGGTAAGCTTTACCGAAGGCGCTGTTAAAGAACTGAGAAAATTACGTGAGCAACAGGAAATTGGTGAAGACTTTGGCCTGCGCATAGGTGTTGAGGGCGGCGGCTGTTCGGGTATGAGCTATGTTTTGGGCTTCGACCAGAAGAAGGACGGCGACCAGGAATACGAGATAGAAGGCATCCGCGTATTTATGCACAAAGCACACGGTTTATATTTGGTGGGAATGCAGATCGATTTCCAGGATGGCCTTAATGCCCGCGGTTTCACTTTTAATAATCCTAACGCTGCCAGCACCTGCGGCTGCGGCACTTCGTTTTCGGTATAAGATACTTTTCCATATAATTCAAAGAGCATCCGTTAATGGATGCTTTTTTGTTTTCAGGAATTTGGTTAGTTTTATTGTGTCAGCTAAACTACCCTGCCGATCATGGAAGTACACCACCACCCCAATGTAGAAAAAAAGAACTTTAAAGAGTACCTGCTGGAAGGGTTAATGATCTTCCTGGCAGTAACCATGGGCTTTTTTGCCGAAAGCCTGCGCGAGAACATCACAAAAAAAGAAAAGGAAACAGAATACATCACCAGCCTGGCGAGAGATCTTGAAAAAGATAAGATCAATTTGTGTATTATTATAGATGACAACCAAAAAAAAATAAAAGGGCTGGACAGCTTGCTTTCATTGGCCGATAGTGATATGGCTAATGTCAAAAACAGGAAACTGATGTACCGGTATTCGTCGCATGTTAGCTGGTATTCCGTTTTTATCAGCAACGACGCCACCATGTCACAGCTTAAGAATTCCGCAGGCCTGCAATTTATTAAGCGCAATCATATTGCTGATAGCGTTGCCAAATACGACCAGGAGATTCGCGGTTTGTATATTGCTGAAGTGCCTTACAATAAATTTACCAGCGATGCTACAGAGTTTATGACTGAAATGCTGGTTTTTACCTTAAAGAAAGGTGACGAGAACCGCGGTTATCCACTGGTAAACAAGGACAAACAAAAATTGCAGGAATTCTTCAACAAAATTCAGATCGAAAGGGGCTGGACTAACAATTACATCCAAAACCTGCAGGAGCGGGTCCCCTACAATACGAAATTAATAAGCCTTTTGAAAAAAGAATATGATATCGAATAAGTAGCATCGGTCCGCTGGCCCGCAGCAACCATAAAAAACGCTGCCACGACGAGGTAAGCAGGGGCGCCAATAAAAACAATTCACATTGTAACAAACTGTTACCTACCTTAGTCATACTAACCGAATCTGATAGTACCCTATGGCGGTAAAAACTACGTTTAAAGAAAACATTTCTATTGCCCTGCAGTCCATTTCGGGCAACAGGCTTCGTGCATCGCTTACGTCGCTTATCATCGCTATAGGCATTATGGCGCTGGTGGGCATTCTGACAGCCATACAGGGCATTAAGGATTACACCAACAATGTTTTCGGCGAGCTGGGCGCCAATTCGTTTACCATACAAAATACCAACAGCGGGCTTAATTTTGGTAATGCCGGACACCGCAAAGTTTATCCGCCAATTACCTATGCGCAAGCCGACCGCTTTAAAAAAGCATTTAACGCTCCCGCCGTAACTTCGGTAAACCTGTTTTTATCGGGCACGGCGGTAGTTAAATATGGCAATCAAAAATCCAATCCCAACATTTATTTTACCGGGTCGGATGAAAACTACCTGGTTACATCAGGTAAAAAGCTGGCTTTCGGGCGAAATTTCTCTGCAGCTGAACTTGAACATGGTGAAGGGGTGGTCATTATCGGTGATGAGATCAAAAAACGCCTTTTTAAAAATGAAGATCCCATAAACAAGTATATTTTCGTCGGGAAGAACAGGTTCCGTATCGTGGGTATCGTTGCATCCAAGGGCAGTTCAGGCTTTGGCCCGGGTGATAAATTTTGCGTGATACCGGTACTAAAGGCCAAGCAGGTAGACACGGTTTCCAACCCTTCGTTGTCTATTACAGTCGATGCTCTTGCATCAGCCAGTTTTGATGCTACCAAGGGTGAGGCTATTTCAACTTTTCGCAACGTGCGGGGTTTGGCTGTTGTTAATCCGGACAATTTCGAAATATCAAGCAGCGAATCGATACAGGCTGAAGCTACGCAAAACCTGGCAGGAATGACCATAGGGGGTGTTACCATCAGCATCATCACCCTGCTTGGCGCGTCCATAGGCTTAATGAATATTATGATGGTGTCGGTAACGGAACGTACGCGCGAGATAGGTTTGCGAAAAGCTATCGGTGCAACCCCGTCCATCATACGAAAACAATTTTTAATAGAAGCCATTGTGATTTGTCTTATCGGCGGTGTGCTGGGGATTATCCTGGGAATTGCGATAGGCAACCTGATAGCAGTTAGTATCAGCGGGGCATTTACCGTGCCATGGCCATGGCTGTTTATTGCGATAGCAGTTTGTACACTGATAGGGCTTTTATCCGGATTCTACCCGGCTCAAAAGGCTTCGCGTCTTGATCCGGTAGAAGCGTTGCGGTATGAGTAGAATTTGTTGAGAACCAAGAGTCAGGAATCAAGAGCCAGGAAAGGGCCTTGAAGTCATCATAGATATTAATTCCTATAAAATTTGTCCTGTTTCCTTACGCTACAAAAGCAGCTTATTCTTCAACCCATATTCTTCCGAGAGCAATCTTTGCAGGTGGGCTGTTTTTAAAGCATTTTTTAATGCTTCGGCATGTTTGGGATGATGCATATCGCTCGATATAAAATCTACGAGCTGCTCATCCACCAGGTCCTCGGCCATTCTTTTGGATTCCCTGCCATAATAGCCGGTCAGCGATATGGTATTTAATTGAAGGTAACAACCCCAGTCGCGCAGGCCTTTCAACTGGTCAATATCCATATACAGGTAACGTTCGGGATGGGCCAGTATGGGCTGTAAACCAAGGCTGGTCATTTTTTGAATTGCCTGCAGCAGGTTTGGGGCCTGCGCCACAAACGACAATTCAAACAACACATACTTGCCGCCCATGATCATTAGCTTGCCTTCGTCGATCCTTTTTTCAAAGGTCTCGTCAAAGTAATGCTCGGCTGCGGCTTCTACCGTTATGTCTATCTGTTCCTTTATTAATTCGGCCTTCAATAACTCCAGGGCCCCGTTGATGCTTTCGGCGGTATTGCGGTAATAATCAGCCATGATATGTGGCGTGGCGATCACTTTTTTTATGCCGAGATCGATCATCTTTCGAATAAGGAAGATCGATTCCTGCGGGTTTTGAGCGCCGTCATCAATTCCGGGCAATACATGCGAATGCATATCCACGGCAATAGTACTATAGTCAGGGGTATTTATCGGACTTTCCTTCTTACGGAAGAAACTAAACATCGTTATCGGTTAGCGTATTGTTCATTATAATATTGCTGGTAGTGCCCCGATGTTACATCGTTCAGCCAATCCTCGTTAGCCAGGTACCAATCTACTGTTTTTTCAAGCCCCTCTTCAAAAGTGACCGACGGCATCCAGCCCAGTTCATTTTTTAATTTAGCAGCGTCTATTGCATATCTTAGATCGTGCCCGGCGCGGTCTGTTACAAAAGTAATAAGCTTAGCCGACTCGCCTTGTGCCCTACCCAGCTTACGGTCCAATATACTGCAAAGCAAGCGGATAAGGTCGATATTTTTCCATTCGTTATGCCCGCCTATATTATAAGTGGCGCCTGCTTTAGCCTGGTGAAATATCAGGTCGATGGCCCGGGCATGGTCCTCCACCCAAAGCCAGTCGCGTATGTTTTCACCCTTCCCATATACAGGTACGGGTTTGTTTTGTTTGATATTATGAATAGCCAGCGGAATCAGTTTTTCCGGGAAATGGTACGATCCGTAATTGTTGGAACAATTGGATATGACCGTGTCCATGCCATAAGTATCGTGATAAGCCCTCACAAAATGATCCGAGCTGGCTTTGGATGCTGAATAAGGCGAATGCGGATCGTAGCCGGTGGTTTCGGTAAACATGCCGTCCTCACCCAGACTCCCGTAAACCTCATCCGTCGATACATGGTAAAAACGGGTTTTATCGTATCTGCCCTTCCAATGGTTTCGTGCAACATTCAGCAGTGTTACTGTACCAACTACATTGGTCATTACAAATTCGAGCGGGTTGGTGATCGAACGGTCTACATGAGATTCTGCCGCCAGGTGGATCACAGCATCGGGTTTTTCCGTCTCAAAAAGTTCATTAACAAAAGCCGTATCAACAATGTCGCCTTTTATAAAGCGGTAATTGGGCTCGTGTTCAATATCTTTCAGGTTGGCCAGGTTACCGGCATAGGTCAGTTTATCAAGATTAATAATTTGGTATTGCGGATAATTTTTTACGAACCGGCGTACTACATGCGAGCCTATAAAGCCGGCGCCGCCTGTAATAATGATCTTTTGCATGTTGCAAAGTTACAAAGGATTTTGGGATAAATACTTTTCCCATGCCCATGCCGATTTCATCATGGTATCTATATCCAGTTGGGTTTGCCAGTGAAGCTGTTCTTTGGCCTTGGTAACATCGCCCCAAACCTGCTCAACGTCGCCGCTGCGGCGCGGGCCTATCGTATAATTTAGCTTAACGCCTGTGCTGCGTTCAAATGCGCCGATAACCTCAAGTACAGTACTGCCTTTGCCTGTTCCCAGGTTAAATACATCATAGCCTCTAAAGCTTTCCTGCTCCATCAGTTTTAACGCGGCCACATGTGCCTTCGCCAGGTCGACCACATGAATATAATCACGTACGCAGCTGCCGTCGGGTGTGTTATAATCGTTGCCAAAAACAGTTATTTTCTCCCGCTTGCCTATGGCAGTTTGTGTGATGAACGGTACCAGGTTCTGCGGCACACCGATAGGCAGTTCGCCTATCAACGCTGTCTCGTGCGCGCCAACCGGGTTAAAGTACCTTAAGGCAATTACTTTATAATTTGCGCCAGAAGCAATGGTGTCTTTCAATATCTCCTCGGCTATCTGCTTGGTATTGCCATAAGGCGATTCGGCAGGTTTTACCGGAGCCGACTCCGTTACCGGCAATTCATCGGGCTGGCCGTAAACCGTACAGCTTGACGAGAATACAAAATTCAACGGCTTGCCGTAATATACATTTAGCAAGTTGACCAGCGAATAAATATTATTGCGATAGTATTTTAAAGGCTGTTGCACCGATTCGCCGACAGCCTTTGAAGCGGCGAAATGGATAATACCCGAAATACCGGGTTCGGCAGTTGCCAGGCTTTTTACCGATGCGTCATCGCAAAGGTCCAATTGGTGAAATACCGGTTTTTTTCCCGTGATCCTGGTTATCTGATCTAATATTTGGGGATGAGAGTTGGATAAGTCGTCGACGATCACCGGCTCATAACCCGCATTGATCAGCTCGACAACCGTATGCGAGCCGATGTATCCTAATCCGCCGGTAACTAATATTTTCGACATGCTTATTTATTGTAGTAGGTAAAATCTTTATGCTGAATTTCCTTCTCGGGCAGCGATTTAAAGTATTCGTAGGTTATCTTCAAACCTTCGCTGCGCGAAACTTTTGGTTCCCAGCCCAGCAATGCTTTTGCCTTGGTAATATCCGGGCGGCGTTGTTTTGGATCGTCTGTCGGTAAGGGCAGGCTTATCAATTTCTGATCGGTGCCTGTAAGCTTGATGATCTCTTCGCCAAACTCACGGATGGTTATCTCGTCAGGATTGCCAATGTTCACCGGCAAAGCATAATCGCTGAAAAGCAGGCGGTAAATGCCTTCAACCAGGTCATCCACATAACAGAATGAACGGGTTTGCGAACCATCGCCGAACATGGTAAGCGATTCGCCACGTAAGGCCTGGCCGATGAACGCCGGCAATACACGGCCATCGTTCAGTCGCATGCGCGGACCATAAGTGTTAAATATCCTGACAATGCGGGTCTCCAATCCGTGGAAAGTATGGTAAGCCATGGTAATAGCTTCCTGGAAACGCTTGGCCTCGTCATAAACACCGCGCGGACCAATTGGGTTCACATTGCCCCAGTATTCCTCGGGTTGCGGGTTCACATTCGGGTCGCCGTAAACTTCCGATGTGGAGGCGATCAGCATCCTTGCGCCTTTGGCCTTGGATAAACCAAGCAGGTTATGCGTACCCAATGATCCAACTTTGAGTGTCTGGATCGGAATTTTCAGGTAATCGATAGGGCTTGCGGGCGATGCAAAATGCAATACATAATGTAATTCGCCGGGTACATGAACAAACTTGGAAACGTCGT
>Ga0310811_10001808_pt1 | contig 26589 bp, 29 predicted proteins | sample YCmetagenome_FD_207642 | JGI IMG/M metagenome (GOLD analysis project Ga0310811, IMG submission 207642) | Soil microbial communities from experimental microcosm in Duke University, North Carolina, United States - YC | ecosystem: Engineered > Artificial ecosystem > Soil microcosm > Unclassified ... | reverse complement strand
TGGAGGAATGGGAAGCAGTGCTGCGGACCAATCTGACCGGCGCGTTCATCATGTCCCAGCTCGCCGCGCGCGTCATGGCCGCTCGCGGCTCGGGAGCTATCGTGAACGTGTCCTCGACCAACGAGCGAGTGGCCAGCGCGGACTGCACCGCCTACGCGGCGTCCAAGGGCGGGCTGCGCATGCTCACCAGGCAGATGGCGCTCGAACTTGGCCCGCTGGGGATACGCGCGAACGCGGTCGCCCCTGGCATGGTGGAGACCGACTTGAACGCACGGCAACGGACCGACGAATCGTTCAGGAAGAATGCCCTTGACCGGGTTCCCATCGGGCGGTTCGCTACGGTCAGCGACATAGCCGAGGCGGTCTGCTTCCTAGCTGGCGATTCTGCGGCGGCGGTAAACGGGCTGACCCTCTTCGTGGACGGAGGGCGGCTTGCCGCCTGAATCGCCGACTAAGCGCCCGGCCCCTTCCAGCCGATCCGTAAGGAGTACCGAGACATGACTGCCGACCGCAGGGTGACCACCGCAGCAGCGGGTGACCGGGACCCGGCCGACCCAGGGGAGCCCGCGACTGCCCAGGCCAGCCTCGAAAGCGTGGTCGCCCGGCTCGGCCGCGGCTACCGCTCGATCGGCGACATGGTGTACGACGTGATGCGCGAGGCCATCCTCAGCGGTGCTTTCTCGCCCGGCGAGCGCCTGCGGCAGGAAGCGCTCGCCACGGCCATCGGGGTGTCCCGGCTGCCGGTCCGCGCGGCCCTGGTCCGCCTCGAGGCCGAGGGCCTCGTGGAGTTCCACCCGCGGCGCGGCTACGTCGTGCAGAAGCTGACCCACCGCGAGATCACTGAGATCTACGAGCTGCGCGGCCTGCTTGAGACTTACGCGCTGCGCAAGTCGATGTCCACCATGACACCGGAACGGGTCGCGCGGCTCCGCGACCTCGCCGCCGCGCTCGACGAGGAGGCGGAGGGCGAGCAGTTCCTCGACAAGCGGGTCCTGTTCTACCGGGAGCTCTACGATGCCGCCAACGCCCCGCGCCTCACCGAGATCATCGAGGGGCTGCGCAGCAGCGTCGGCCGTTACCTGCTCGGCTGGCGCGTGTCCAGGTCCGGCAGCGGCCACGCGACGCACGGGCAGCTCGTCGAGTACGTCGCGCGCGGTGAGGTCGACCAGGCCGAACGCTGGCTGCGGCGGCACCTGGAAGAGGTCAGCGCCGGGGTCGACAACCTCCTCTACGGAGACGCGGAACCCGACGACGTCGACGACCCCGACGACGCGGACCCGGTCGGCCGCGGGCCCGGCGAGGCTGGCGATACGCCCGGTCAGGTCGGCCAGCAGCAGGCGGGCCAGAAGTGAGCCGCCAAAAACAACAGTGAGCCGTCAAGGACGTGCCTGACCGGCTCCGCTGGCAGGCACTGCTTCACGCCCTCAAGGATCAAAGGTGACAATGAAGACCGAAAATGTGGCTTGGTTCAGCGACGGCGACCGCATCAGCGGCCTGCTACGGCTGCCCGACGACGCCGGCCCCGGTTACGCGGACGGCCCCGGCCGGCCGCTGCGCGCGATCGTGCAGGGCCCGGGGTGGATGGGCCTGAAGGACGCCGCGCTTTACGTCCGCTACCACGAGGCGCTGACCGCGGCGGGGTTCGCCGTGCTGATCTTCGACTACCGGGGCTTCGGCGACTCGGAGGGCGACCGCACGCTGCTGTCCCCGCGGCGGCAGCTCGAGGACCTGCAAAGCGCGGTCACGTACCTGGAGTCACGCCCGGACATCCTGCGCGACTCGATCGGCGTGTTCGGCAGCGGCGGCACCGGCGGCGGCAACGCGGTCATGCTGGCCGCCGCCGATCCGCGCGTGCGGGCGGCCGTGAGCCAGCTCCCGGTCGCCGACGGCGGCGACTGGCTCCACCGGATGCGCAGCGAGTTCGAGTGGCTCGCCTTCCTCAAGGAGATAGCGGACGACCGGACCGAGCGCGCGCTGACGGGCGGCCCCGGCCGGCTGGTTAACCCGCGCGAGGAAATCATGGTCCCGACTCCCGAGCGCCGTGCCACCTCGGTCAAGGCCGACGTCGACAGCCGCGTTCCGGCCAAGGTCCGCCTGTCAAGCGCGCAGGAGATCATCGGCTACCGGCCCGTCGAAGCCGCCGCGACCCTGACCACGCCGCTGCTGGTGATCGCCGTCGAAGACGACGCGACAACCCCGACCGACCACGCGATCGCGCTCTACGAGGCCGCCAGGGGACCGAAGCACCTGCTGCTGCAACGGCACACCACCCACTACGCCTCCTACGACCGCTACTGGGAGGCGACCACGCCGCAGCTAGTCGGCTGGTTCGACCGGTACCTGGGCCCCGCGGACATCATCACGCGGAGCACCGACCCCGACGATCACGAACAGGCTATGGAGGTAACCGCATGAGCGTCCAGCTGAGAGTCAGCGGAGGCACCATCTACCTGCCGGGCGGCCCGGTCCTGGCTGACCTGCTGGTGGACGGGGAGAAGGTCGTCGGCATCGTCGACCGCGACACGCCGGTCGGCGACGTGGCCACGGTCCTCGACGCGACCGGCAAGGTCGTGCTGCCGGGCATGGTGGACGTGCACGTGCATACCCGCGAGCCGGGGCTCACCCACAAGGAGGACATCTACACCACCACCCTGCAGGCGGCGGCGGGCGGCGTGACGACCATCTTCGGCATGCCGAACCTGATCCCGCCGACGAACTCGGTGCAGACCCTGCGGGAAGTATTCGACCTCTACGCCGAGAAGTCAATCGTCGACTACAACCACAACCCGGCCGCGACCGTCGCCGACGAGCTGGTTCCCATGGCGGCCATGGGCATTAACGCCTTCAAGGTCTACATGGTGGTCGACACCGGCCGCACCTATCCGCACCCGGCGGGCACCGGCATGCACAGCCACGGTGACCTGCTCAAGACGATGGACATCATCGCGACCACGGGCAAGCGGTTCATCATCCACCCGCACGACCAGTCGCTGATGGACTACATCGAGGGCGAGTACCTGAAGCGGGGCGAGAACACCCCGCAGGGCTACGCGTCCGCCTACGCGGCCCGCAGCGGTGTCATCTGGGACACCGCGATCGACGTGGTACTGCGGCTAGCCGAAGCATCTGGCTGCCCGCTGCACCTGGCGCACATCCAGACCGCCCGCTCGGTGGCGGCGATCCGCCGCGCCAAGGCCCGCGGCGTCGACGTGACCTGCGAGGTGAACCACTGGCTGCCGTTCCTGTCCACCTGGGACGACGTGGAGCGGCTCGGGCCCTACGCGCTGTCCTACTGGGTACCCGACGAGGGACGGGAGGCGGTCTGGGAGGGCCTGCGCGACGGGACGATCGACATGTTCTCCTCCGACCACGCCCCGCACACGAGGGAGGAGAAGGAGATCGGCTGGGAAAAGATGTGGAGCTCCCACACGGGCACCCCTGGGATCCAGTACTACTACCCGCTGGCCCTCGACGCGGTCAATCAGGGCAAGCTCACCCTGGACCGGGTCGTGGAGCTGGTGGCGTGGGCGCCGTCGCGCAAGTTCGGCCTGGCGGGCAAGAAGGGCGCGCTCACCCCCGGCCATGACGCCGACTTCGTCATCGCTGACATGGGCTCGGAGTGGACGATCAGCAACGACGACGTCCTGTCCAAGTGCGGCTGGACCTGTTACGACGGCCGCAAGGTAAGCGCGGGGATCGAGACGACCTACGTGCGCGGGGCTGAGGTCTTCGCGCACGGCAAGGTCACGGGAAAGCCCGGCCACGGCAAGCTGGCCAGCAAGAGCGCCACGATGAGCGAGGTGTCCATCTAATGAAATTCGGGCTGCTGCTTCCGCACTTCGGCGAGCACGCGTCGCGGCACAATGTCATCGACGGCGCCATCCTGGCCGAGCAGATGGGCTTCGACTCAGTGTGGGTGCGCGACCACCTGGTCTTCGAGCCGCACGGCGAGATGGAGAAGCCGAACCGGACCTTCTACGACGCGCTCACCACGCTGACCGCGATCGGCGCGGTGACCGAGCGAATCGAGCTCGGCACCGGCTCGCTGATCCCGTTCCGCCACCCCCTGGTCACGGCGCTGATGGCTGGCACGATAACCCAGTTCGCGGGGCCGAGGCTGATCCTGGGCTTCGGCGCGGGCACGTTCGACCACGAGTTCGAGGCCATCGAGTGGGGTGACCGCGACCGGGTCGAGCTTGTCCGGTCGAACGCGGCGATCCTGCGCCGGGTTTTCACCGAGAACAACGTCGACTACTCGGACGCCAACTTCAGCTTCCGCGACGTAACGATCGAGCCGAAGCCGGAAGGCGGGCGCGTTCCCTTCTGGTACTGCGGGGCGACCCCCCGGTCGGCGCGGCTCGCGGTCGAGTTCTGCGACGGCTGGATGCCCGGCCGGATCTCGATGGCGACGCTGGAGAAGCGCGTGCAGACCATGCGGGAACTGTCTGCCGACGCGGGCAAGCCGATGCCCACGGTGGCGGTCATCCCGCCCACGTCGATCGAGCGGACGCGGGAGGAGGCCCTGCAGCACGTCAACATCCCCGGGCTGCTCGCCTGGGCCAACAAGGCGAAGTTCGCGGTCAAGCCGCCGTCCGGCCAGTTCGAGACGGTCGAGGACCTGTCCGGGCAGCTGATCGTGGGAACGCCGGAGGACGCGCTCGGCGAACTGCACCGGTTCGCGGCGGCCGGGGTCGAGCACCTGGTCTTCGACTTCCGGTTCAAGTTCGACCGCTGGTTCGATCAGATCGAACTGCTCGGCAAGGAAGTGATCACCCGGTTCCGTTCGTAGCGGTCGCTGGGAAACTAATGCCGGGGGAGGCCGCAGCGGCGGCCTTCCCCGGCTAACCGAAGTAGCTGAACTGGGAGAAACCACCTGATGTTGAAACTGGGGTACAAGGCCTCGAATGAGCAGTTCGCGCCAACGGAACTGCTCAACTACGGCGTGCTCGCCGAGGAGTGCGGGTTCGACTCGGTGTTCATCAGCGATCACCTGCAGCCATGGCGGCACGACGGCGGGCACGCCCCGTTCGCGATGTCGTGGCTCGGTGCCCTCGGGGCGCGGACGGAGCGGATCGTCATGGGCACCTCGGTGCTCACCCCGACGTTCCGCTATCACCCGGGAATCGTGGCGCAGTCCTTCGCGACGCTGGGGTGCCTGTTCCCAGGCCGCGTGGTGCTTGGCATGGGCACCGGCGAATCGCTCAACGAGGTGGCCCTCGGTATCGAGTGGCCCGAGGGCAAGGAGCGCTTCGCCCGGTTCCGCGAAGCGGTGAGCCTCATTAAGCAGCTGTGGGCCGAGGACCGGGTCACGTTCGACGGCGCGTACTACCGCACTGAGAAGGCCACGATCTACGACCGGCCGCAGCAGCCCGTGCCGATCTACCTGGCCGGGTCGGGCCCGGCCGCGACCCGCTACGCCGGGCGCGTGGGGGACGGCTACATCACCACCTCTGGCAAGGCGCCCGAGCTCTACACCGAGACACTCCTGCCCGCGGTCCGCGAAGGCGCCGAGAAGGCCGGCCGTGATGTCACTGACCTCGACATGATGATCGAGGTCAAGGTTTCCTTCGACCACGACCGCGCCGCGGCGATGGAAGCGACCCGCTTCTGGGGTGCGCTCGGCCTGACCCAGGAGCAGAAGGCCGGCGTCGAAGACCCGGTGGAGATGCAGCGCCTGGCCGACGAGCTCTCGGTCGAGCAGACCGCGCGGCGCTTCATCGTCTCCACCGATCCCGACGAGCACGTCGAGAAGATCAAGACTTACCTTGACCTGGGCTTCAACCACCTCGTCTTCCACGCGCCCGGGCCCGACCAGGAGAAGTTCCTCCGCCTTTACGGCGCCGAGATCCTGCCCCGCCTGCGCGACATGGCAGGCGCCGGCTAGGAGTCTAGGAGTAAGGAGTAAGCCGCCGGTTACCTGGTGAGAGGCTCGAGCAGCTCCTCCAGGGCCGGCTGCTTGAAATGCCGGGCCCAGCGCAGCGGCGTGGCCCGGTAGTGCTTGTCGGGGATATTAGGGTCGGCGCCCAGGTCGAGCAGCATGCGTGCGAGCGTGACGTTGCCGTTCTCGGCAGCGACGTGCAGGGCGGTGTGCCATGGGTCGTTGCTGGGGAGATCGCTGCGGCCGAGCGCGTTGACGTCGAAGCCCAGCGTGGCGAGCAGCGCGACGGCGCCGGGTGCGCCCTGGGCCGCGGCCCAGGTGACCAGGCCGGTCCGCGTGCGTCGCACGGCAGCGATGACATCAGCGGGCGCCTGCCGCGCTGCCTCGGTGTCGCCGGCGAGTACGGCACCGATGAAGGCGTCGGCCGCCGAGAGCCGGGCCGGCCGGGCACCGAGGGACAGCAGCTGGCCGGCCAGCTCCCGGTGACCGTTGCTGAGGGCGACTTCGACCGGCGTGCCGCGGCGGGGACTGCGCGGTTCGGTGAATGGGCTGACGATGTCTACGCCGTGCTCGGCGAGCAGGGCGACGCGACGGCGCTGGTCGTGGACGATGGCCCACGCCAGCAGGCTGCGCAGCATCTCGGCGGGCGACTCGAGCGACTCGCTGAGCAGCCGGTGCCACGGTCCGCGGGCCCGGCCGCCGAGACCGTACTCGAAGAGCAGCACGAGGTGGCTGTCGTCGCTGCCGAACATGCGGTTATACAGGGTCTGCCCGTCGTTGGGGTCGGCGCCTCGCTCCAGGAGCAGCCTGGCGAAGGGACCCGCCTGGGGATGCCAGGGCCGGGGGTGTTCCCCGTAGCCGAGCACGCCGGTGAGCACGGTGAAGGGAGTCGGCAGCGCGTGCCAGAACCGGCCGTCGTTGGGATCCGCGCCGGCGTCGAGGAGCAGCCGGGCCGTCTCCAGCGTGGCCGGCAGGCCAACGTCGGGGTCGTGCCGGGCGTAGGCCTGGTACAGCAGCGGTGACCAGCCGTGCGGCCCGCCGGTCACGCTCGCCCCGGCGGCGCGGCCAGCCAGGTGACGGTGCACCTCCGCCGCATCCGCGCACGCGGCGGCGGCGAACAGGCTGTGCCGGGGCAGTTCGGGATGCTCGGCCAGCAGCCGGGCGGCAGCCAGCCGGTCGGCGGCCTGGTCGTCGCTGTACGTGAGGCAGGCCAGCCGCAGGAACCGGTTGCCGAGCGACTCCTCAGCCGGCGGCGGCTGACCGGGAGCCCAGGCGCGGGCGGTCACGACTTCAACGTAGCGGCGCATGCGCGCCCAGCTTGGGAAGCCGTGCTGACGGGCGAGAACTAGCTGCGCGGCGGTCAGCGGGAACGTGCCGGCGGGCGGCGGGCTAGGGTGCCAGCGGGACACCCGGGTGAGCGCGGCCCGCTCGCCGCGGCGCACTGCGCGCTGCAGCTCCCGGGCCTGGCTGCGGAGCTGGTCCAGATCAGGGTCTTGGGGGAGCGCGGCGGTCGCCATCGCAGCCTCCTTTCGCTGTGCCGGCCGGTCCGCGACGCCGGTCGAAAGGAGGATCTGAACAAGTAACGCGTGGCGTTCCCGTCGCTGGGTGGGCTCAGCCCTTTCCGCGGACCTGGAGGCGCCCCAAAGCGCCACCCACATGGTACCGCTTACCGCGGGAAGCCCTTCGGCATCAGGGTTGCTCGGCCCGGGCGGCTTTCCCGCTGATGGACTCCTGGTAGATGTCCGCGTAGGTGCGCGAGTCCTTGACCAGGTCGTCGCAGAAGGCAGCGACGTCGCTGCCGATGAGTTCCAGCACTCCCTTGCCGGCCGCGGCGCCCTCCGCGAAGAAATCGACGATCCCGGAGAGCAGGGGCCCCTCAGTCAGTTCGACCGGTCCGACCTTGAAGAGGTACCGCTGAATCTCCTTGTAGACGATCTGGTAGTCCGGCGGGAGCGCCTTGACCCGCGCCATGTGCGCCCGCCACTGCTTCTTGCCCTCGATGATGTCCTGGATGCCCACGTCAGCCTCCTAGCCGGCCCAGTTTCCGCGCGACGTTCCGGTTCAGCTGCTCGCGCCACCGGTCGCGGTAGCTCCGGGCCCCTTCCCCGCCGGCCAGCGCCGCGCAGAAGCCCGCGATGTCGTCGCCCAGCACCTCGTCAGTGCTCTGCCCGTCCGCCGCTGTTTCCTCCAGCAGCCCCAGGGCGCTGTCGAAGATCGGCATCAGGTTGCGGCCCGTGAACCCCCCGTAGGGGAAGAGGTGAACCTTGATCTGTCCCCACGCCGCCTGGTAGTCGGCCGGCAGTGCCCCGGCCCGGGCTTCGAACGCCTTCCATTCCCTGGTCAGGTCGCTGCCCGTCATGGCCTCCCAGAGGTTCATCTCCCGCCTTCCCTGAGCTTGTCGATGCGCGATGAGAGGTACTCCCATTTCGCCCAGAACCTCGCGAGTTCTTCGCGCCCCGCGTCGTTGAGCGCGTAGAACTTGCGCGGCGGGCCCATCTCGGACGGCCGTTTCGTCACCTGGACCAGCCCGTTCTTCTCCAGCCGCAGCAAGATCGTGTACACCGTCCCCTCGATGACGCCGGCGAAGCCGAGCTCGTTCAGCCGGCGCGTGATGGCGTACCCGTAGGTCTCCTCGCCGCCGATGATCTCGAGCACGCAGCCCTCAAGCGTGCCCTTCAGCATCTCCGTCAAGTCGTCCATCGCGGGCCCTCTCCGGTCCTCCTGGTACTCCGTAGTGCCGAGTACCACTATACGGTATCACCGACTAGTGGACCCGGCAACCGGCGCGGCTGTCACAGGGTCAGGGCCTGCGACGTTTTCTCGATGATGGCGTCTAGATCATCGACGTTGGCCTCCTGGTAGAGCGGGCCCGTCCCGTCGGCGAGCAGCTGGCTGACCATCGCCGCACCTCGCACGCTGACCGGGCCAGGCGCAGCCAGGGAGCCGGCTAGCGCGGCGAGTGGCCCGGCCGACCGGCTGATCCGCGCCCGGCATAGCGGGACGCGTGGTGGCCGAGCGGTACCCGCCTGCGCGGGCACGCCCGCTGCCAGCTGTCCCGCGACTGCGAGGATGCGCTGCAGGCTGGCTGCCAGATCGCGGCGGAACTTCATCGATGTCAACTGCATCGCCCGCGCGGCAAGCAGGACACTCGTCTCGCCGTCGACGCCGGCGGCGAGCTCGCGGTCCAGCCGCCCTGCCGCGAAGCGCGCCAGCAGGCGATGCCAGGGCCGAAGCCTCCGGAGCGTGAAGCAGCCTAGGTCGTCCCGCAGCAGCACATGCCCCATGGCCGTGTGGCCTGCCGGGTTGCGGGTGTGTGGGTCACCGGTTGTCGTCGCCATCGTGGCTCCTGCGCGAAGTGAAGTGCTGACAACCAGAGAGGCGTGAGATGCCGCGTCACAGTGTGACGCGGCATCTCACCAGGTGGGGGACTTGAAGGTAAGCCTCAATGAAGAACCCATCGGACCGGGCGGTCCGGGTCCGGGTCGTAACGGCAGATCGCGCCAGTCGTCACAGTGTCGAACAGCAGTCTCCCCAGCGAAGGGTCAGCGGCGGCAACACGGTCAACCGCACTAACTATCGCCTTGCGGACGGCGATGCGCGCTCGCTCGTGCGGCGAGCCTGAGACACGGGGGCGGCCCGAGAGGCCGGTCGCTGCGCGCAACTGGTCCAGCAACGCGTCGCGTTCGGCTGCCAGTTTCGCGGCCCGGCCAGTGTCCGCCCATGAGCGGGCCTCGTCGAGGTCGGCGTCGATCTCCGCGAGCCTGCGCCGGTAGGCCGACAGCGCCTGCTTGTCGACCACCTCGCCCGCATCCCCGCCGACTGCTCCAGCTCCCGGATGGCCGGCGACGGTGTCCGACAGAACAACCGCCGGGATGTCTGCGCCCGGGCGCTGCAGCATGATGCGCAGGTAATGGAGGCCCCTGGCATCACGGATGGCGGTGGCGGCGCCTTCCCGGCCCACCCACCAGATGCCGCCCCCGCCCGGCCGCAAGTGCACGACCCCAGGCTGGGTGGCACTCGGCCGCACCACTGCGGGATGCGCCTCCGGCCCGCCGCCGCGCACCACGTTCGCCCGCTGTTCTGGGACCACGAGCGGGAGGCGGCGCAGCCACCACGAGGCGCCCAGCCGCCCGTACTCGGCGACGGCGCGGGCTGCCCACTGCTGGGCGTCGCCGGTGCCAAGGAGCTCGCTGGCCTGGTACAGGTAGTCGCTGACAACGCCCGCAAAGCCCGCCCCGCCGCCGTTGACAACACCGTGCCCGGCGTAGGGCACTAGCAGGCCCAGCGCCGTCTCGGCCAGCCGTGCGGCGCCGGTAGCGACCGCCACCTCAGTCAGCGTCGCCATCGTCAGCAGCCAGTCGAGGTCGTGCGCGATCCCGCTGAAGTCAGGTTCGGCTAGCTGGTGAAGCAACGCGCGGGCCCGGTCTGGCTCACCCGCGGCCACCCACAGAAGCGCAGCGTCGGCAGCGACCCAGGTGACCGCCTCGTGCTCGCCGAACTCCTCGTACAGGGCCGCCTCCCGGGCCAAGGCGGCCACGTCCCCGGCCTGCCGGGCGATGCCCGCAGCGAGCATGTGCTCGATCAGCAGCCTGTCCGCCTCGCCTGCCTCCGCGCCCGCGGCCGCCACCTCCCGCAGCGCCCGCCTCGCTGCCTCTAGATCGCCGGTGAGCAGCGCGTACATACCGCGGCGCGAGGCCGCGAAGAACCGGACGCGGGCGGTACCTGACTCAGCTGCGAGCAGGTCAAGCGCGCGCAACTGGCGGCGCACCACTGGCAGGTCCAAGCACTCCAGGGCGGTAGTCAGCCGCCACAGATGCGCCGACATCCGCGACTCGACATCGGCGACGTGCGCCACCGTGTCCTCCAGGCGGGCGGTGATGGACAACCGCTCATCCAGGTCATCTGGTCCCCAGTGGACAAGCAGTTGCGCGTCGAGGGCGGCCGCCAGCAGCGACGGATCGTTACGCTCCTCCGCGTAGGCCAAGGCCTCTGCCGCGAATCCCGCTGCCCGCGCCGGATCGTAGCCGTAGACCCAGGCACGGGCCAACGTGACGGCCAGCCGCACCCGCTGCTCGCCGCGCGCTAGCGAGTACGCCTCGTGCAGAAACGCCGGCACCCGGCCGGGGAACGTGCCGAACGTCTGCGTGGCCGCCAGTCGCAGCGCGGCCTCGGCCATCATCTCGATATCGCCGGCCGCCCGGGCTTCGTCATACGCACGCACATAGGCGGGGCGGGCGCCCGGCGCGGCGGCTTCCGCCAGCCTCGCCTCCCGGGCCAAGCCCGGCCCAAGTCTCCCCATCATCTGATGGTAGGCCGTCGGTCCTGGTCAAGTGCCGTAGCCGGTCCTGGTCAAGTGCGGTAGCAATGACGCCACAGACCTTACGCTTGGCGGACGCGTCCGCCTGAGACCGGAGGTGATTGGGGTGTCAGTATCTCTGCTGGCTGTCGTCGTTGACTGCCATGACCCGCTGCGCCAGGCCGAATTCTGGGCGCAGGCGCTGGCGTACAAAGTCAGCCAGCGCAACCCCGATGAGTTCCAGGTCAGCGACCCCGCTGGCGCCGGTAGGTCGCTGTACTTCATGAAGGTTCCCGAGCCCAAGACGGGCAAGAACCGGCTCCACCTGGACCTGGTGACCGATGGCTCGATGGAGGCCGAGGTCGTTCGGCTGGTCGAGGCTGGAGCCCAGCTGATCGAGGTACGGCAAGATCCCGCATCCTATGACAATCCGGACAGCTGGACAGTGATGCGTGACCCCGAAGGCAACGAGTTCTGCGTGTCAAGCACCGCGACCCTGACCGGCTGGGCCTGATCGCCCCCTGGGTATCTCGGGCCTGCAAACCCGGGGCTGGGCTCTGACGCGTGCTTCACAGGGGCCCGTTCCCGGGGATGGCCGGCTGTGCCTCCACCCGCGTCAGCAGCCGGTTCATCGCGGCCCGCGAGCGCTTGTGCGCGTACATTTCCCGGTCCGCGCGGCTCAGCAGCTCCTCGACCCGCCGCCGTGGTGCGAGCCGGCGCTCTGGCCGGTCCGGCTCGCAGACGAGGCCCAGGGAGGAGGTCACCTGCAGAGAGAGCCCTCCGGCACGCACGGGCTCGGCGGCGAACGCCTGGTCGATGCGCTGGAGCAGCACTGCCGCGTGTGCCCGGTCCACCCCGCTTAGCACCACCACGAACTCGTCCCCGCCGACGCGGGCCACCACTTCGGCGTCCGCCAGGTGCCGGGCCAGGCGCCGGCCGGTCACCCGCAGCACCTCGTCACCGATGGCGTGCCCGTGGGTGTCGTTGATCTGCTTGAAGTGGTCGAGGTCGCAGAAAACTACCGCCACCGGTGTCTGCGCGGCCAGCAGCTCCTGGAGTCGCTCTTGGAGCAAGACCCGGTTTGCCAGGCCCGTCAACGGGTCGCATCGGGCCTCGTTACGGAGGTGCGTCTCGCGGGCGCACTGATCGGCGAATGCGGAGTGCAGTTCGGCCTTCTCGCGTTCCAGCGCCTGCATCGCCCGTAGTGCCTGCTCGTGTCGGCGGGCGTTGAGTATCGCGATCGCGGCCTGCTCGGCGAACAACTCCAGCACGTCATTGACCCAGGCCGGCGGGATGCGCCCGTCCCTAGGGCGGTCCATCGACAGCATCCCGATCAGCTCGCCGTCCGGCGCGCACAACGGCGCTACCAGTTCATAGTGAGGCTGCCAGGCGTCCGGGTCGGTAAGCGGCTCGTATTCGGGCGTGTAGGTGATGATGCCGTCGGCCGACTCAAAAGCCGACAGGAACCGCAGCGATCCCCAGGCCTCGCCGCCGGCCAGGTGCTCCAGCAGCGCCGTGCGCTGACACGTCGTGTTGAGCAGCAGCGCCACAGCGTCTGGCGGACCGATGACGGCGATGACACGCAGTTCAGCCGCGTTCGGCTCCTCGGCGATGGTGACCGCGACGTCCTGGTACGGTGTCGAAACGGTCACGCCGTCCGCGATCGCCTCGAGCGTGGGGCGCAACCCGACTGCGGAGTGGATGGTTGTCAGGGCACGGTTGACGGCAAGCAGCGCGGATCGCGGTATCTGTCGCTCTGAACTCGCGTCTTGGTTCATCTCCCCGTGCCCCTCCGCCCGACGCCGGACACGCCCGGTGCCGACCCTGGCCGAGCCTCCGGGGTCATGCCTCTTCATCTCGAGCCGTCGAACGCTACATGTTTCGAAGTGTGATAACTGTACACTCGTAAATGATCACCGGACGTGACAAATGGGTCCGGCTGCTGAGAGTCCGCAGCGGACAGCGTCGCTCCGTCCCGGGCAGATGCCGGGGGCTGTTCAGATCCCGAGGAACCGCTTCAGCGCCCGTCGTGATGCCGGCAGCCGGCGGCCGGCATCGAATTCCAGTGCCGAGACCTCCCGGGTCATCGCTGCCAGCAGCTGCGCTGCCGCCTCGGCGTCATCCCAGCCCATGGCCTCAATGTCGGCCACGCCCGCTGCTGCCAGGCGCTCGCGGCGCGCTTCCATCGAGCCCTGCACAGCCGGGTCCGAGCGGGCCTCGAGCGACAGTGCCTTGACGCCTCTGTTCGCGAGCGAGACGTCGAGGTAGGCCTCGAAGCCGCGGTAGAGGCGCTCAGCGCCTGGCGGCAGCCCCGCGACCGCCTCGGCGAGCGCGGCCTCGACCCAGGCGTGGAAGCGCGCGTGCATAGCGTCGACGAACGCCGCGCGGTCCTTGAAATGGACGTAGAAGGTCCCCTTGGCGACCCCCGCCCGGGCGACCACCATGTTCACGCTGACGCCGGCGAGGCCGTGCTCCTCAGCCAGCGCCGCGCCGGCGTCGAGCAGGGCCTCGCGTGTCTGCAGCGCGCCGGCTGCCCTGGTTCCTTCTGCCATCGCGCGGAGTATACGCCCGCCGCTACGGAGGGCCTAACACAATGACCGACCGGTCGGTCATTCTGTTAGGCTCGGTCCATGACCACGATCCCGTCCTGCCGCTGCGCGTCGGCGAGGCAGCCCGGGACCTGATCCCCGGACAACGGGCCCGCCACGAGAGGACAGCGATAATGAAGGCCGCAGTGATCGGAACGCTCGCCACGCCACCGCGCGTGACCACCCATCCCGACCCATCGCCAGCCACCGGCGACCAGGTACTTGTCAAGGTCGAAGCCACAGCCCTGAACGTGATCGACTTGCATGTCGCAGCGGGGGGCCATCGCGCCGGGCCGCCGCACCTCCCGTATGTTCCCGGCCTTGAGGCGGCCGGGACGATAGTGGCCGGACCTGATCAGGGCCTCCGGGTGCGCGCCGTGGCCCCCGCCGGCCTGGTGCCGGGCGTCAACGGAGGGCTGGCCGAACTCCTGCTGGCCAGCCGGGCGAAAGCGTCCTGGTTCTGGGAGCGACCGGTCCCCTGGGCACGGCCTTTCTCCAGCTCGCCCGACTAGCCGGCGCCAGGCGCGTCATCGCGGCTGGCCGGAATCCCGGGCGCCTTGCCCAAGTCCCTGCCGCAGACGGCGTGGCGGTACTTGGCGAGGAGCCGCTATCCGGGCAGCTGGCCTCGCTCGGGGGCCCGGTGGACCTGGTCGTCGACCCGGTATGGGGTCCCTGGGCAGAGCTGGCACTGGCCTGCTTGAAGCCAGGCGGACGCTACCTGAACGTCGGCGCAGCAGCCGGCGACGGGGCCTCGTTCCATGTCGAGCTGCTCCGCGCCGCGCAGCTGACGCTCATCGGCTTCAGCGGAACGGCAGTGAACCCGGCCGACGCGATCGCCAGCAACCACCGTGTCGCGGCCCTCGCCGTGGATGGCTCGTTCGCGCTGCCGACAGCCACATATTCGCTAGCAGAAGCCACACGGGCATGGGAGGCACAGGCGTCCTCACCCGGCAAGAAGATCGTCGTGATCCCCTGACTCGCCGCGCCGGGGCCTTTCAACGCACCGTCGGGGCCGCGACCCGCCGCTGACCGCCGGATGCCGCCGTGTCAAGATTGTCCGCCCATACGCTGGAACGCCTTGGCGAACTGCCCCAGATCGATGGGTCCGAGGTAGCAGAATAGGTTGCGTCGACCCTGGCGGCGTGCACGGGCCATGCCTGCTGCAGGCGGGCGCCGCCGATGTCGGCGAGGGCGGCGTTGAAGGAGCGGGCGCCCCGGATTGTCTTGCGCGCGCCGGACCAGGCCGCTGGCTTCACCTTCAAGGGATCCAGACGAAGTCACAGCGGGATTTCCCGGGCGCGGCCGGTACCACGGACGGGACGCCGCGGCGGTGCCGCACCGGCGGGCAAGCCTCAGCCACTCCCGCGAGCCAGACGCCGACCCCAGCCGTCCTTCTCCGGTTTTCCCTGCAGCCCGCACCACCGAACGGGGCACTCCGTGTCCGTGACCACCGGCACCTTACGGGAACGGATGCGACAGGCCCGGCCACCCGCACCGTGGCGCAGCCGCTCGGAACTCTCCGCGCAGAGCCTGGAGGTCCCTACCCCGAACCCGCCAGTCAGCGCCCTTCTCCCGGCCCCGCCGCTTCTGGCTAGCCATAGCCTCACTTCCGGCTAGCAGCAATGGACGGCGAGGTCACGCCAGCTAGACTTTCATCGATGAACCCCCGATCCTCAGGATTCTCAGGAGTAACGTCCGGGCTGTGCTCATCGTGGTCCCCGAGGTGGTCTGGGTGAGCACTCAACACCTCGAGCTGCCCCGTCCCTGGCGGCTGATGCTGACTGCGGGGTGGAACCTTGCCGAGTCCCTCGGCCTCCCCGCTGCCGGGTACGTCGCCGGAGCGAAGCTAGGCGGCCAGGCCGCCGGCATGGTGACGGCCGCCACTGTGGTGTGGCTGACCGTAGCCGTGCGCAAGGTGGTGACGCGGAGCGTTCCCGGTCTGCTGGCGATATCGGCCTTGCTGCTCACGCTGCAGGCGGTCCTGGTAATCGCCACCGGGAGCCTGCTGCTCTTCCTGCTCCAGTTCCCGCTGACCAACCTGGCCTTGTGCGTCTTGTTCGCGCGGACCGCGCCCACGCGCAGGCCGCTGGTGGCTCAACTGGCCGCCGAAGTGGTGGCGTTGCGCCAGCCATCATCGAATCATCCCGGGCTGCACAGGTTCTTCCAGGGGGCGACCTGGCTGTGGGCCGCGATATTCGCGGTGTCGACCGTGGGCCTTGCGGCGCTGATGGCCACCCAGCCGGTCAAGGTGTTTCTCTTGCTCACAACCGCCGTCACCATAGGCGGTGTGGTGGCGGGCACCGCCGCGTCCGTCTTGTGGTTCATCCGGGTGCTGCGCCGTTCCGGGCTCCGCGTCCGCTTCGCCTAACTCGTCCGCGAGCTCGCGAGCAGCGTCTCGGGCAGCCCGAAGCACGGCAGCAGGCCGGTGTCGAGGAACCCGGTCGCCGAGGACGCGGCGGGCGGGCGACGACGAGGCCAGTTTCCTCAAAGGTCTCACGGACCGCGGCGTCCTCGGCGTTCTCACCGAGCTTGACGATGCCGGCGGGGAGCTGCCAGCGCGCTGTTGACCTAGATCCCTACTGACCGTGGATCGGTTGACCCCAGAGTTTGGCGGTGGCCAGTTCGGCGCCCTTGACGAGGGTGTCCAGCTTCGCCCACGCGATCTGCGGGTGCACCCGTCCGCCGAGCCCGCAGTCGGTCGACGCGATGACGTTCTCCCGCCCGACCACCTCGGCGAAGCGCAGGATCCGGTCCGCGACGACATCCGGGTGCTCGATGACGTTGGTGGAGTGGGAGACTACGCCGGGCAGGATGACCTTGCCCTCGGGCAGCTTCACGTCCCGCCAGACCTTCCACTCGTGCTCGTGCCGCACGTTGGCCGCCTCGAACGAGTACGCGCCCGCGTTGATCTCCAGCATGATGTCGACGAGGTCGGCCATCGGGAAGTCAGTAGTGTGCGGGCCGTGCCAGCTGCCCCAGCACAGGTGGAACCGGATCCGCTCGGCGGGCAGGTCCCTGATGGCGTAGTTCAGCGCCTCGATCCGCTTGCGGGTGAACCGCTGGTAATCCTCAGTGCTGGGCGCGGGGTTGATCTGGTCCCAGTTCTCGGCGATCGCTGGGTCGTCGAGCTGCAGCACCAGGCCGGCTTCGATGATCGCGATGTATTCCTCGCGCATCGCGTCGGCACAGGCGAACATCATCTCCTCGTCGTCGGCGTAGTACTCGTTGCCGAAGCGAGCGCAGCTCCCTGGCGCCACCGAGTTCAGGAACCCGTCAGCGACGCCCGCCGCCGCCATCGCGGCCTTCATGTCGGCGATGTCCCGCTGCACGTCGGCTTGGCCCTGGTGGGTGATCGGGCCGCGGCAGACCGGCGCGACCGTCGAGATGTTCGGCAGCCCGACGCCCGCGGTCGGGTCCAGGTAGGCGTCGAGGAAGGCCTGCCAGTCCCGGCGCTCGGCGAATGAGGCGAGGCGGATCTCGCCGGGCTTGGCTTTGGGCTGCGGTATCTCGGCGATCGACAGGTCCGTCAGCTCGACGTTGGCCAGCCGCTGGAACACGTAGGTCCACCAGGAGCCGTAGTCGTACCGCTGGCCGATGGGAGTGCGATTAAATACTGAACTAGCTACGATGGGTTCATGGACGACAACAGCCGCAAACCGGTCGACATCTACGCTCGGGTCAGCGAAGTCGATCGCAACCAGAAGAAGCGCGGCCTGAGCCGCGAGCCGTCGACCGAAGGCCAGGTCACGGTGTGCCGTGCCCGCCTCGCTGAGCGCGGCCTTGAGGCAGGCGAGGCCCTGATTGACCCCGACCGCTCGGCTTGGAACCCGGCGGTCAAGCGCCCGGCGTGGGATGAGCTGATGGACCGGCTTGAGCGCGGCATCTCTGGCGGCTTCATCGTGTTCGACCTGGAACGCTGGACCCGCCAGCCCAAGGATGCCGAGCGGATGATCGAGCTGGCCGCTCGCGGGCTGCTGGTGCTCGACAGCGAGAGCGAGTACGACCTGACCACCCCGAACGGCAAGAAGTCGTTCCGCGACGCGATCAACGCCGCCGCCTACTACTCCGACCGGCTTTCGACTAGGACCCGGCGCGGCAAGCGGCTCAAGGCCATGGCAGGTGAGCCGAACGGCACCCAGCGGCCTTTCGGGTTCGAGGCCGACCTCGTGACCCAGCGGGAAGACGAGGCCGTCTTGCTTCGTGAGGCGACGGCGCGGTTTCTGGCGGGAGAACCGCAACTCGCGATCATGAATGAGTGGAATGAGCGAGGGCTAACGACAGCGCTCGGCAACCCGTGGAAACCGATCAGCTTCAGTGCGCTCTTGAAGCGGCAGAGGAACTGCGGCCGGATCATCTACACCGACAAGGAGACGGGCGTCACGTCCGTAGTCGGCCACCTGCCGGGCACGCCGATCATCTCAGAAGAAGACTTCGACCAGGTAATGGCGAAGTTTGCCGCCCGCCGCCGTGGCCGTCCGGCATCGCCTACCTATCTCTGCTCGGGCATCGCCGTCTGCGGAAGGTGCGGCAACCCCCTGACTGGCCGCCCGGCTCCGAGCTACCGCCCGTACCCCGACGGCACGGTATACCGCCAGTACTGGTGCGGTAAGTGGACATACCAGGGTTGCGCGAAGCTCTTCGTTGGTCAGCGTGAGCTGGACGAAGCCGCGGAGGCGCTCACCATTGAGATCTTGTCGGACGACCGCCAGGCCGATGCGATCGAGGCGACGTCTCGTGAGCTTGAGAGCGAGGCTGCTCGGCTGGATCTGGCCATCGCTGACGCCGAGAGCGTCGCCGAGGCCCTTTCCGACCGGCTTGGGCGCGGCGAGATCACGCTGTCTCGCTACGACATCGCCGTCCGCCCGCTGGACGAGCGTCTTGCCAAGCTCAGGGCCGAGCGTGAGGCGCTAGGCGACACGACATCGCAGCGTCCGCAGCGGGCGAGCCGTGAGCACTGGCAGCGCCGGTGGAACAGCGCCGAGACGGAGGAAAAGCGGGCGCTGCTCAAGATGGCATTGCGCGACCGGCGCCTCATCGTCGACCCGCCTGAGCCCGGGGGAAGCCACCGCTACGGCGATGTCACCCGCCGAATCAGGATCGAGTAAGGGCCCCAGCGCTTTACGCGTACGAGAGAAACGTTTCGTTTCGTCATATCCGTTTACGTCACCTGATCCGAAAATCGGATCTCAGCCGGGCAGGCGGCAGCAGCCGGCGGCGGGTTGTGCCGTCGGCTTCCCGGTCGGGCGGGGTTAGCTGGCTGTGCGGGTGATCAGCTCGCCGGTCGCGGGGTCGGCAGGCTCGAGGGTGACTTTCCAGCCGAGGCGCTCGAGGCTGCGGACGTGGCCGCTGGCGAGGCGGCGGGCGTCGGCCTGCTGCTCGTAGTAGCCGGGGCCGGGGTCGGTGTAGGCCGCGGCCGGGTCTGACAGGAGGGCGTGGGCGATGGCGAGCTGGGTGCTCATGATCGCGACCTGGGCTTTCCCCTTCGGCATGTGCCGGCATAGCCGCTGGTATTTGGCGGCGAGGAACGTCCGGGTCCGGGCGGCCCCGGCGGCGGCCTCGCCGAGGGCGGCGCCGATGTAGGGGCTGCCGCGGCCGGTGGCGTTCTTGCCCTTCCGCTTCCCTGCGGACTCGGTGACCCTGGGCGTGAGCCTCGCCCAGGAGCACAGGTGCCCGGCGGTCGGGAAGGCGCTCATATCCACCCCGATCTCGGCGATCAGGTCCTGGGCGGTCGTCACGCCGAGCCCGGGGATCCCGTCGAGCCGGGCGGCCTGGTGCTCGTAAGGCCCGCAGAGGACCGCGATCCGCTTGCCCGGCACGGGACGGACGCGGGCCTGTGCCCCTCCTGCCGCACCCGCCTGGAAGGCGGCCGATGATCATCCCCCTCCGCAGCAATGCCGTGTGGTCCATCCTGACTGAGGACCCGGCAAAACGGTGCCGCGCCCCGCCCTGGTCGGCTCCGACGTCACCCAAGCCCCCGGGCTGTTCAGCCCAGTACGAGCACGGGCGGACCAGGGGGGTACACCCGCTCGCTGGGTCGCTCGGCGAGCGCAGGACCCGGGCGCCTGGGCGATCACCGTCACGGGCGTCATGAACCAGGCAGTTAGTAATCTGGCACTACACGGAAGGCATCCAGTGGCCGACAAGGACAACAAGACCCCGATCAAGAAGCCGGCGGAGCCCCGGCCAGGGCAGGGCGCCGGGCGCGGCGGCTCACCGGGCAGCTCCGACCGCGGCGGCAGCGCCCAGGGGCGCAGCCCGAACGGGCACCCGCCGTCCCCGCCGCCGCCGAGGCAGCGTTGAGCGCGGGGCACCGAGACGGCAGAGCCGGCACGGGTCCTGGAGGCCCGGCCGGCTCGGCCCCGTACCGGTTCACCGACACGCCCGGCGAGTGCGGCTGCCCGGACTGCGACGAATGCCCGTGCTTCAGCCAGCACAAGACCGGCATCTGCGCGTGCTGCCGCGCCGGACTCCACGATCACACCTGCGGCACCCTTCCGGAGTACGCCAGGCAAGAGCGGAAGTAGGCGTCGGCAGCCGTTGAACGGGTACTCGCGTGCCGTAGGCCTTGCGACCGTCTTCGGGTAAGCACGCATGTCAGCCCGGTGCCTGTTCTGACACGCGGCTTTCGGCGATCACGCCAGGCAGCGCAGGGAACGCCCCGCGCCCCGCTGCCAACCGCAGCAGTCATTCCCCACAAGCTCCTCCACTGACGAAGATAGCGAGACCAGCCAGTGCACGACATCATCAGCGACATCATCGACTGGGATCAGGCCAACAAGGCGTACACGGCCGGTGAGGGCCAGTCGGGGGGGCGGTACATGCAGCGGCTGGAAGCAGCCGGCCGGATGGCCGAGATCGAGGCCCGTTGGCACCATCTCCCCGACGGGTTCCACGGCGAGCGCAAGCTGATCAAGACCCACATCCAGGCTGTTGCCAACACTACGCAGGTGGCGAGCAAAGAAGAGCTGTGCTGGCTGGCCATCGCCGCCGCAACCGCCTGGCTGCCCAAACCGGAACCGGCTGAGGCGGCATTGCCTTAGCTGTCAACACGCGAGCAGGGCCCACTCCGCCGGGGTGGCCTTTCTGCTGCTCAGAGGCAGCTACCGCCCCATTGGATGCCCTGCCCGCATCTCGTGGGGCGGTCCCCCTACAGCGGATCAGAACTACTCAATTCGGCTAGAACTGCTGCGCGGCGACACTGCTCTCCTGAGGAGCCGCAGACAGCATGGGGAGGGTTGGCTGGTAGGGCTCGCCAGTCGCACGCGGCAGATAAGTTCCTGGGATGTGTAGTTCTATCCGTATCGCCTCATGTACCCGATTGAGTGCTCGAACAAGCGACTGATTGCATGCTTCCCACTCCTCCGCATCGGGATCAAGCTTCCCGCGGGCGATCCACTCTAGGCGTAGTACTTCTCTGTTGAGTTCCCTGATGGCAGCGACCGTAGCCGCGTCGCCTATGAGCGTGACCTGTTCGCTGGCCTCCGCTCGTGAGGCCTCGGCGGCAGAGAGAAGTTGTAGGCCCTCGTCTCCGGGCAGTTCATGGACGCGCTTCCCGATTCCACGGGCGGCCGCCACGCGTCGAGAAAGTTGGTTCATTTCCTTGACGGCCTGGAGGTACGAGATGTACGAGGTCAGCTTCTTGCCTGTCCAACGCTGTGATTGTTCTTGGCGGAAGCGACGACGGTCATTGAGTGAGGTAGCGATGAAGGAAGTGACTGCGCCGAAGACTACTGCGATCAATGTGATGGCTTGTGCGGCAAGATTCACGTAGCCCGGCCTTTCCTACGACAACTTCCTTTGGTAACTTTAACATTTCTTCCGGTCTAGTCAGGGTCGAACAAATGATCGGTTGATTTTGCAACACGGCATGCTTCAATAAGGACAACTGTCTCATGCGTCAGATCGCTCACTGCCTGCAATCTGACATGTCGTCGCACTGGAGAAACAATGGGTGGACGTGATGCGAACCCAGAGTGGGATAAGATCCCACGCGCAGAGCTAGAAAAGCTGGACTCCGTGCTGGAGGACGAAGATCGCGAATTCCGCTTCGTGAAGTGGCTCGATGGCGGATACAGCGGCTCCCCGGTAGCGCTAATACGAGATACAGTAAGCGGAAAATCCAGCGTGGAGAGAATATTGAAGTTCTGTAGCCGGGGGAATCCTGAGGCGCAGGGGATCGATCGGGCGTATGAGCTTGCGCCGGATGAATTCAAGGAGCGGCACCTGGTTAGAGTGAATCGGCAATTCCCGCTAAATGATTGGTGCGGAGTGCTTATGGAGATTGCTGGTGGCGACCTGTCCTTCCCATCCCTAGCGGAGTATGAGGATGACGACAAGCTTGCTGAGATATGCGCCAATCTAATCGGATCTGTGCTCAGGGAGTGGAATTCGGGGGAAAGGGAACTGAGTGAGGATCTTCGCGTCGGTAAATTTCTGCGGCGAGTGGTGGGTGAAAACAAGATGAAGCCCGATGGGGCCATTTTTCGCTTTGCCGACAGAGCGGGAATCGCGTTGAGTGAAGATTGGATTCAACGGGCCGGGTGGGATCGGTGGCTGAGGAATCCGCTTGTCATGCTCTCTGATGACTATGGTCAGGAAATAAGCGCTATTGTTGGGATTGGGCATGGGGACTTGAGTATATTCAATGTGCTAATCCCTGAAACTTCGGATCCTCAGGTTTTTGGGTATTGGATGATTGACTACGGTACTTCCGGTGCCTCGCATCCACTGACTAGGGATCCAATGTATCTCCTATTGTCGCTCGCAACCCGATGGCTGAGAGACTACACGGCATCATCAGATCTGCGGCGATCTCTTATCAGCTTGTTGGCGATGGAATCAGGCAATGTCGCTCCCATTCGCATAGCGCCCTACAAAAAAGTTTACAGCGAGGTGATTAAGGCCGGTTACGAATGGGCGGCGCAAAAGCACCGTGGTCACTACTGGCGCTCGCAGAGCCAGTTGTCGATGATCGGCTGCGCGCTGACATTCATAGGCAGGAAGATCGATTCGCTTGAGATTTCGGAAACTGATGATTGGCTATTCGATCTAGCGGCGGTAGCTGCTACAGAATACTGTAAGGTCAACGAAAAGCGGGCGACTCCGCCGAGGCCGCCGATGCAAGCATTGCCCGCACCGAACGGCTCGGTACCTAGACTTATCGAAGAACTCGGCAGGGTTACGTTCGGCGGGGGACACTGGACACAGTTGGAACTTGGGACTCGTGATTTGCGGGCGCTCCTGATGGAGAATTATGAAATAAACACGAGTCTGGCCGCGAGTATTTACGGGCTAATTGCAGAACTGCGAAGCATCTTGGAAGGCGCCATAAGCCCACTCGCTTCACAGCCTCAAATCTCCGTTGCCAGTCGCCGTGCCGAAGAAATTCGAGAACGGCTTGTAACGCTTCTACGGTCATGACGAAGATGAGCCGGAGATGGCGAGTCCAGCAGAGTTTGAGGCGGCGCTCGCGGCACTGGAATCGGAACTCGCAGATGTCGCAAAATGGAGTTCCGCTCCGCATCTACTTAGGGCGCGGGAAACAGCCGAGAGGGGTCGGCTCGAAATCGACTATCAAAGCCTCAGTGGAAAGATGCATGATCTCAGTAATACCCTGTCGGGGGCGGAGCGGGTAAATTTTGATGCTTGCATGAAGGAGGTCACGGCTGCATTCGGTGGAATGATCATACACGCACAATTTAATTATGACAACCAGCTCGACGTGTGGCGTGGATGGCAGGAGATCTGGGGTCAATTGGATGATGCGTTTAAAGGAATTATCCAATACTTGCAGATCCTATCGACTGCGAGGGAAATACCTGGCCGGCCTCGCGGTCCTGGGGGACAGCGCATGGACCTGTTCTACGACGAAGGGGGTTGCGCATAATGCGATGCTTCGGGACAGCTCCCAGGATCCACGGCGAGCAGAAGCTCATCAAGGTCCACATCTGGGCCGTCACGGAGACCACGCAAGTGACGAGCAACGAAGAACTGTGCTGGCTGGCCATCGCCGCCGCCCGACTACCCAAGCCGGAAGCCAACAAGGCAGTGCAGCGTCGCCTTGGCCAGCACAGGTCTTGGCCCGCATCCCTGTGGAGGTGCCCGCCTCGGCGCGCGCCAGAACTCCTTGACAGTCACGAAGCCACGTAACGCACGACCTTGGATCGGTTAAGCCCAGAGTTCGGCCGTGGCTAGTTCCGCTCCCTTGGCTAGGGTGTCGAGTTTTGCCCAGGCGATCTGCGGGTGGACGCGGCCGCCGAGGCCGCAGTCAGTCGACGCGATCACGTTCTCCCGCCCGACCGCGTCGGCGAACCGCAAGATGCGGTCAGCGACGACTTCCGGGTGCTCGATGACGTTGGTGGAGTGGCTGACCACCCCGGGCAGGATGACCTTGCCCTCGGGGAGCTTGACGTCGCGCCAGATCTTCCATTCGTGCTCGTGCCGGACGTTGGCGGCTTCGAAGGAGTAGGCGCCGGCGTTGATCTCCAGCATGATGTCGACGAGGTCGGCCATCGGGAAGTCGGTGGTGTGCGGCCCGTGCCAGCTGCCCCAGCACAAGTGGAACCGGATCCGGTCGGCTGGCAGGTCTCTGATGGCGTAGTTCAGCGCCTCGACGCGCTTGCGGGTGTAGCGCCGGTAGTCTTCCACGCTCGGCGCCGGGTTGATCTGATCCCAGTTTTCGGCGATCGCCGGGTCGTCGAGCTGCAGGACTAGGCCCGCGTCGATGATCGCGGTGTACTCCTCGCGCATCGCCTCCGCGCACGCCCAGAGCATCTCCTCCTCGTCGGCGTAGTACTCGTTGCCGAACCGGCCGCAGCTGCCCGGCGCCACCGAGTTCAGGAAGCCGTCGGAGATACCCGCGGCCGCCATCGCGGCCTTCATGTCGCTGATGTCCCGCTGGATTTGCTCTTGCCCCTGGTAGGCGATCGGCCCGCGGCAGACCGGCGCGAGCATCGCCCGGTTCGGCAGCCCCACGCCGGCGGTCGGGTCCAGGTAGGCGTCCAGGAACGCCTGCCAGTCCCGGCGCTCGGCGAAGGACGCGAGCCTGATCTCGCCCGGCTTGGCCGCGGGCTGCGGGATCTCCGCGATCGACAGGTCCGTCAGCTCGACGTTGGCCAGCCGCTCGAACACGTAGCTCCACCAGGAGCCGAAATCGTACCGTTGACCCATCGAATGGCCAAATTCGCCGTCGTTGACGAGGTCGATGCCGGTTTCGCGCTGGCGTGCTACGACGTCCGTCACGGCGGTGCTCAGCCTGGACAGGTATGCAGCCTCGTCAGTGAAATCTCCCGCTGCGCGCTGCTCGTTGAGCGCGATCAGGTCCTCGGGCCGCGGCAGGCTGCCCGCGTGGCTGGTCAGGATCCGGTCCGGCATGTCTCCTCCTTGAGATTCCGCTGACGGACGATGATCTTCCCCGCGCCGAGTATGACCGCGCCGTCAAGTCCGCGCAATACTTAATGACTTAATGTCCGGGTGATCCAGCGGCGCGAGCGCCCAAGTCACTACCCACTTGACCACGTGTTCGCCAAGTGGCACGTTCAGTATGACCTGATGAGCGCCGAATGTGAGCAAATGGTCACCAATGGGGAGACGGATGAACCACTCCAACGACCACAAGACTGTGGTGCACGTCGCACTGGATCGCTGACACAGTCAGCGAGTTCGTAGAGGCGAAGCAGGAACAAGGGCAGCGATAACCCGCGCCAGCCAGCAAGAGGAGCCAAGATATGAAACTGCGGCGACTGCGGCCAAAGCCTGCCTCGGAAACTGCGGAGCCCACCTACGAGCCTCCGGAGCCGACATTCGCCAACCCGCCTGCCACCCTGGCTTTTCAAGTGCTGGCCTACTCCAAGAGCGGCCTGCCCAACGAAGAGTTCAGCGCACAAACGGAAACGCTCCGGCGCATCCTCAGCTACGACGGCGACACTCGCGGCTGGTACGCCTGGCTCTCCCTCGATCATCCTGAACGCGCCGCTGAGGTGCCCACTTCGTTGTTCGAAGCTGCCCGGCTGTACGGGACCACGGTCCGCGTACAGGCACAGTCCACAGCCCAAAGCCGCCCGGGGCAGGCGCCATGAACGCCGATGGTCCGCGCCCGATTCCGACCCGGTACAAGGGGTATCACTTCCGGTCCCGCCTAGAGGCCAGGTGGGCGATCTTCTTCGACCACCTCCGGCTGGACTGGGAGTTTGAGCCGCAAGGCTACGTCGTGGAGGGAACGCCCTACCTGCCGGACTTCAAGCTGATACTCCCCGGCGACCGCCTGGCTTTCGCTGAGGTCAAGAATGCCGAGACCGACTGGCACGTAGGGAGGCCGGTCCAACTGTGCCGGGCGCTCGCCCGCGAGACTGGATGGCCGGTGATCCTGCTCATTGGGATTCCCGCCTACCGCGCCTATCACCAGTTCACCCCCACCCTGGCGAGCGATGCATTCCAGGCGGTGTTCTTCAGGGATTACGAGCCGAAGATCGTCGAGGTCGACGGCTACTGGTGGACGCAGATCGAGATCGACAGCCGCACCGGCGCGCTCGACTTTCGCCACGACGACTACCAGGCGCGCAAGTCATTCGGACAGGGCCTCGTGGACGCCGTGCGGGCCGCCCGGTCGGCTCGCTTCGAGCACGGCGCCGAGGGCGTGCGGCCGTCGGACCGTGACAGCTCTGAACCGTGAATCGGGCGCACCATCCCGTTTGCATGTGTTCGATTAACGATCGTTTATCAGACACATGCATTCCGGCGTGCATAACTCAATGCCGCTTAGCCATAGGTCCCCGGTCTCGGGCGTCGCGAGGGCGCGAAATAGAGGTTCGGTGCGGGTGGTCGCGGGC
>Ga0310811_10001807_pt1 | contig 26602 bp, 22 predicted proteins | sample YCmetagenome_FD_207642 | JGI IMG/M metagenome (GOLD analysis project Ga0310811, IMG submission 207642) | Soil microbial communities from experimental microcosm in Duke University, North Carolina, United States - YC | ecosystem: Engineered > Artificial ecosystem > Soil microcosm > Unclassified ... | reverse complement strand
CGGCACGGCAAAGTCTGGGGCAAAGCCGGAAGATGGACGCTCGCCGTCTGCGCGGTCGCCGCTCTGGTGCTGATACTCATCACGCATCCGCTGCGCGCGCAGCAAGCCAATAATGCTGCGCACACGCCGAGCCAGATCAAGCTGACGGAAGCCCAGGTCACGGGCTTCATCGGCACACAGAAGGATCTGGCCGCAATCGCCGGCAAGCTCGACGCCGCCGGTGACGACCCCGACGACAAGCTGCGCAGCGAACTTGACGGCATCGTCAAGAAGCGGGGCTTTGCCGGCTTTGACGAATTCGACGACGTCAATGCCAGCATCATGGCGGTGCTCGCCGGCCTCGATCCGGCGACCGGTCAATATTCCGACCCGCGGACGCAGATGGAAAAGGACATCGCGACGGTGAAGAGCGACAAAACCATCTCGGAAAACGATCGTAAGCAAATGCTCGCCGAAATGTCGGAAGCACTCAAGGAATTGCAGCCGGTTCAATTTCCGGACAATGTCGCGCTGGTACGCAAGCACGTGAAAGACCTCGAAGACGCGCTGAAATAGTCCTGCCATGAGGAGTTATGAGGGGTCTTGCGTCCCATCGCGCTGTTCCATTCGCGGCCGGTTCTCGGTCTTTTGCGCTGCGCAGGCTTGTGGCGCTGGGCGGGCTGGCGGCGCTCGCGAGTTTGAGCTGCGGTCCTGCCGCAGCCGACCCGGCAAATAACGCGCCCTGCAAGTTAGAGACTTTCGCGCAAGGGGCGGTCGCCTCCATCATCGATGGTCGTACATTCCGTCTGGGCGACGGGCGCGTCGTGCGCATGGCCGCGCTGGAACTGCCCCCTGACGCGATCGACCCCGACACCGGCAAGAATCCGTTCTCCGAAAGCGCCGGCGCGCTCACGCGAATTCTGGCCGGGCGCCGTGTGATCCTCAAACGCATGCCGCAGACGACCGACCGCTACGGGCGATTGCAGGCGCATGTGTTCCTCGACGCCGCGCGCATCGTCACCGCGGGCATCGGCGCGACCGTCTCGGCCGGCGATGACACCGCCGTCTGGCTCGACGAAAAATTGCTCGCGGACGGCACGGCCATGCGCAGCAGCGAAGCAATCGACGCCGGCTGTCATGCCCGCCTGATCGCCGCCGAAGCCCATGCTCGTGCTGCCGGGCGCGGACTGTGGGACACGCCGAACGGTTTCGTCCGGACGGCCGCGGATGGACAGGCTTTCGCGGCGCGGTTCGGCCGTTTCGCCATCGCCGAGGGCGAGATCGTGTCGGCGAACACCGTCGGCTCCATCACCTATCTGAATTTCGGCCGAATCTGGCGGCAAAGCCTGACGGCGGTGATCGCCAAACGCGACGCGCGCCGGTTCCAGGCCAGTGGTATCGACCCGTCGCGGCTCGCACATCAGACGGTGCGGGTGCGCGGATGGGTTGAAAAACGTCTCGGTCCCACCATCGTCTTGAACGGACCGGAACAGATGGAAATCATCCGCCGATAACCTTATTGTACGGCTGTTCGGAAGGGGAACTATTGGGTGGCAATCGGTCGATACGGGCGCGGCATCATTTTGCTGGGGCTCGCCGCGTGGCTTAGCGGCGGCCTGGCGGGATGCGGCACGTCGAATATCTTTGCGAGCCTCAACCCCACTCCTCCCGTCCCGCATGCGAAACCGCCGAAGCATGAGCCGGAATTCACGCCGGCCGCGCTGCGCGAACATCAGCGCATTCTGGCCACGTATGGCGGGGAGTACAACGATCCGCGGCTGCAGAAATACGTCAAGCAGACGGTCGATCGCCTCGTGGCCGCGTCGGAGAGGCCGAGCCAGCACTACCACGTCACGCTTCTCAACTCGGCCAACATCAACGCCTTCGCGCTGCCGAACGGACAACTCTATGTCACGCGCGGACTTCTCGCGCTGGCCGACGATCGCGCGGAGCTGGCCTCCGTATTGTCGCACGAAATGGCGCATGTCATCGCCCATCATGCCGAGATTCGCGCCAATCAGGCCAAGCAGGCGGCGATTGTCAGCCGCGTCGTGAGCGACGTGCTGACCGATCCGGAAGTCGGCGCATTGGCGTTGGCGAAGTCGAAGATCGCGCTGGCGACATTCTCCCGCGCCCAGGAATTCGAGGCCGACGGGATCGGCGTCGGCATTTCGGCGCGCGCGGGATTCGACCCCTACGGCGCGGAGCGTTTCTTGCTGGCGCTGCAGCGCAACGCCGAATTGCGGGCCGGCGCGGGTAACACCGATCCTTATGCGATGGATTTTCTCTCGACGCATCCGGCGACGCCCGTGCGCATCCAGAACGTGATCGCCAATGCCCGCCAATATGCCGCGCCGGGCACGGGCGGCGAACGCGACCACAATGCCTATCTCGCGCAGATCGACGGCATCACCTATGGTGAGGACCCGACGGGAGGATTCGTGCGCGGGCGGCGCTACGAACATCCCAAGCTCGGCTTTACCTTTACCGCGCCGCCAGGCTTTACCCTCGACAACACCGCGCAGGCCGTGCTCGGCGTCGGCGAAGGCGGCACCCAGGCACTCCGCCTCGATGTCGTGCATGTCCCGCCCCAACAATCGCTGGCGCAATATCTCAACTCGGGCTGGATCGAAAACATCGAAAAGGATTCGATCGAGACGACGACGATCAACGGTTTCGAGGCTGCAACCGCGAAGGCCAAGGGCGAACAGTGGTCGTTCCGGCTTTACGCGATCCGGTTCGGGCCGGATGTCTATCGCTTCGTCTATGCCACCCAGCGCGCCGGCGCGGATATCGACGCCATATTCCGCGACAGCGTATCGACGTTCCGCCGCATGACGACCGCCGAAATCGAGAACGCGCGGCCGCTGCGCATCAAGCTCGTCACGGTGCGCGCTGGCGACACGCAGGAACGCATGGCCCGGCACATGACCGGCGTCGACAGGCCGCTCGACCGGTTTCGCCTGATCAACGGGCTCGATGCCGGGCAGCCGTTGCGGCCCGGCGAACGCGTCAAGATCGTTACGGAATAGCGGCTCCCGCCTAGCCGTCTTACTTCAGGACCGAGCGCATTTTTTCCTGATTGATGCCTTTGACGAGCTGATCGACGAGGCCGGACAGCGGCATCGGCACCTTGGCCTTCTGGGCGATATCAAGCGCCACATCGAGGTCCTTCTCCGCCCATTTGCCGGTGCTCTCGCCCCAGCGCGAGATCGAGGAATTGGCGCCGCTGCCCTTGCCCATCGCCTCGATCATTTTCGGAATGTCGGCGCCGAGGCTTTTGCCGAGCGTCAATACTTCCTGGTTAGCACAGATGATCGCCCAAAGCAGGAGATTGTTCATGGTCTTGGCGATCTGCCCATGGCCGATCTTGCCGAGATGCAGCACTTCCTTGCCGAAACATTGCAACGCCGGCTGGGCGCGATCGAACCATTTTTTCTCGCCGCCGACATAGACGGTCATCACGCCCTCATCGCAGGCCTTCTGTCCGAGCACGACCGGCGTGTCGAGAACGCCGATGCCTTTCTTGGCGGCGAGCGCCTCCATTTCGGCGCAGGTTTCCGGCGACGTGGATGATGCGATGCAGATCACCGATCCTTCCGCGAGAGTGTCGAGCAGACCGCCGCCGATCACCTCACGCACCTGCTTGTCGGTCGCGACCATGATGACGACGACATCGGTGCCCTTGCCGACTTCGGCCGCCGTTTTCACGCCGCGGATCTTGAAGCCCTCGGCCTTTTTCACGGTCCCCGCGTCGACATCGAAACCGACGACGGTAAAGCCCTTGTCGGCCATGTGGCGCGCCATGGGCATGCCCATCGCGCCCAGTCCGATCATGCCTGCGGTTTTTGCGGTGCTCATGCGTTCTCCCAACACTCGTTATGAACAGTCAGCCCTGATGAACAGTGTGTCGCGACTTCTATAGATCGCCCGACAGGAATTGCAACGCGCGCGGGCACGCGCTTTATCGCCCCTGCCAGCGCGGCGGACGCTTGGCGAAAAACGCGTCCATGCCTTCGCGGAAATCGGCGCTGGTGTAACACATGCGGATCAGGTCGGCGTCGGCCTGCGCATCGATCACCGGCTGCAACCGCCGCAGCCCTTCCTTCGTGGCGCGCAGCGTCAGCGGCGCGTGTCCGGCGACCTGCCGGGCGAGCGCCAGACTGCGATCCGGAAGCGCCGCTCCGTCGGCGACGACCTCCTGCACGAGACCGATCGCCTGCGCTTCGGCGGCCGCGATCAATCGCGCGGTGAAGACGATCTCCTTGAGCCGCGCGGCGCCGAGCAGACTGCTCAGGCGTGCCAAGCTCGCCATCGACAGGCAGTTGCCGAGAGTGCGCGCGATCGGAAAGCCAAACCGCGCATCGGCGGTGGCGATACGCAAATCACAACAGGCGGCGATGGCGAAGCCGCCGCCGGTGCAGGCGCCGGCGATCGCGGCGATGGTCGGCACGCGGCAGCTTTCGATGGCGCCGAGCACACGATCGATGCGCGCCTCATAGCGCACGCCATCGTCGGGGTTGATGAAGTCGCGAAACTGGCTGATGTCGGTGCCGGCGGCAAATGCCTTGTCGCCGGCGCCGGTGACGATAAGCGCACGGATGTCGTCACGCGCATTGAGCGCGGTGCAGATTTCGCCGAGCCGCTCATACATCGCAAAGGTGAGCGCGTTGCGCGCCTGCGGACGGTTGAATGTGGCCATCGCAATGCCGTCGGCTTCGCGATAGAGCAGTTCGGAGGCAGCGCCGGGGATCGCCGCTCCTGCGGTCGCATCATTCATCGCGCGCGCGCCTCTTCGTTTTTGCGTTGATCTAAAAAATCGGGCGGAGCATGCCTGTCGGCACGTCCGCCCGCAAAGACTATCAGTCAAAGCGCCGTGACCCGCAACGAGGCCGCCACGCGACCGCTCTATCTGTCGTCGCAACCGCTCCAACGGCCATAGCCGTCGTCGATCACGCAGCCGCCGCGGCGCTGTGCATCCCACAATCCTGGAAACCATCCGATCGACGGATCATTGGTCGAATAGGTCGTGTAGGCGCCGCCGTTGGGCGGGCCGTTGACCCCATCGCCGTACCAGATCGGCCCGATGCCCTGCACATAGCCCTGCGGCGGACCGGGATCGCCGAGAACAGGCACCCTGCGCCCGACATAGACGTGAGAATGATGCGTCCGCGCGTGATGCACCTTTGCGTGATGCGTTTTGTGCTTGGTCGCTGCCTCGGCGACGCTGCCTTGTGACAGGACAAACGCCGCTGCGGCGAGCGCAAGCGAAAATGTGGACATTCTAACTTTCATAACCTTGACCTCGTGTCTGCGGGCGGCGTTCCGGCGATCCTTCTAGACTCGATTCTTCTAGACCCGATTCCTTAGACTCTATTTTTGCACATTGCGATGCGAACTGGAATTTCAACCGCAATCAATGCCGTTGCGCGAAGCCCGGCTCAGGCAGCGTCTCCTGTAAAACATATCCCGCTCAGTCGGTGTCGCAACTGCTCCAGCGGCCGTAGCCGTCATCGATGATGCACGCACCGCTGCGCTGCGCGTCCCAAAGACCGGGGAAATAACCGATCGACGGATCATTGGTCGGATAGGTGGTGTAGGCGCCGCCGCCCGGCGGACCGTTGACGCCATCGCCGTAGCGGACCGGCCCGATTCCCTGAACGTAACCCTGCGCCAGTCCGGGCGCGCGCGAGCGGACGCGCGCATGCGCCACGTGATGCCGCTGATGGTGGACCTTGGCATGACTTGTCTTGGCATGGGTTGTCTTATGCTTGGTCGCGGCCTCGGCGACGCTGCCTTGCGACAGAACAAAAGCCGTTGCGGCAAACGCCAGCGAGAACCTGATAAGCCAAGAGGAGATCAGTTTCATGACAGGACTCCCTATGGGCAGACGGCGTTGCCAAAGCGTTGCAGCGATTGGTGCCGCAGCCGAAACGCCGGCTCCGATGCAGCCATCTATATAAACAGTCATAGGGATTGTTCATTCCCCCTCATGGCGCGGGGACCCAAGGACTGCGCAAAAATCAGTGATGAGCGCACAACGCGATGTCGCACTGGGAGAAGGCAGCGGCAAAAATACTGCGATGCGGTGGATGGTACAGCTGGGTGGGCTCGAACCACCGACCTCCGGTTCCACAGACCGGCGCTCTAACCAACTGAGCTACAGCTGCACAGGCTCGCGCGTGAGCGGGCGGACCCTAAAAGCATGCTCTGCCGTTGGCAAGTTTTCTAGGGTGCGATCCTTAAATGGGAAGGCCGGTTTTTCGAAAAAAGATCCCGCGCCCGCAAGTGATGCGGTGGCGCATCTGCTCAGCCGCCGGCACCTTCGGTCGGCGGCACGCGCCGTTGGCATGGACGGCGGACAAAAGAAAACCCGGGCTATCGCCCGGGCTTCCATACCCCCAAAAAACTCTTACCGCGTTCGGCTGCGAGCCGAACTAGGCGACCTTGTTGAAGGCCTTGTTGAGCCCCGACTTCATGGGCTCGGCAGCTTCCATCGCAACTTTCTGCGCCGATTCCGTCAGCGCCTTGGTCTGCGCGGTGATCGCCTCGAACTGCTTGCGGGCAAAGCCCGTCGACAGTTCGACTGCTTCCGCGAACGACTTCACGGCGAAGAAATCATTGTAGAAATCGAACGTGGCATTGGTGTTCGTGCGCGCCACCTCGATGATCTTGAGGCCGTAATCAGCGCTACCCTTGCTCGCGGTCGCGTAGGTCTCTTCCATCACGTTGGACGCCTCTTCGGCGGCCACTTTGAGCTTCTCGTAGCTCTCTTTGGCTTGCGACACGCCCTTCTCGGCGATTTCCCGGAATGCAGCCGGAACTTCGACCTGCGGCATATCAAAACGGGGAATTTCGAACTTCGGCATTTCAAACGAGGCCGAGGCTTTCGCCTTCGACTTGTCCGTCTTCACTGTGGTTTCAACCATGGGGGTACATCCTCTCGTACAAGGCCGGGAATGGTTTCCCATGCCTCACATTCAATATAGCACGAGTTTGGTGCATTGCAACATAAATATTGCAACGCGGTATAACCCCTTGGTGTATAGGCATAAAGTCTAAGAAAAGCGGCCATGTCTGCACGCCATGATTGAAGAATATTGGCCGCAAATGTTCAAAATTTGCCGCCTGCCTTGCCCTGGATGTCGGCCGCCGCCTGCATGCCGGACTTCGCCGCCTTGGCGGCATCCTCGCCGAACTCCTGCGCCTGGTCCGACAGCATCTTGATCTGGGCCTGCACGTAATCGGCGTGCATCTTCATGACCTCGGACGGATCCTTGGCGCGCGTCAGGCTCTGCATATAGGTGAACGAACGCATCATGTTCTCCTCCGCGAAGGCCAGGACCTTGCGCGTGGCATCCCGGGCACCTGTCCGCGCGGCTTCCGCCTGTCCGCCCATGCGCCCGCCCGCAGTCCCCGCCGCCGCGGCAAAATTGTCGAAGGCCTGCTGGGCCTGCCGCATGCTTTGATCGAGAAAGGCCTGCATCTCGGCCCCGTATTTTGAGGTGTCGAACGGATTCGTGGTCATGGCAAAACTCCTTTTGGCTTCTGTTTGGCCTCCATCAGGCCGCCCCGGCAGTCCCTTATTGGGGAAGGCGCCTCCGGAACGACCTCGTCGCGAGACTAACGCAAAAGTGGCGCAAATCGTCAGGATCGACTTTGAGCCAGCGGCATGACCGCAAAAAGACCGCGTGAAAAAAAGCGCGCCTGCAACCTTTAACCATACCGGGACGCGCCTGAGCATGACTCCGACAAACCCGGGGCCGACGGAGTCGCGGGCGTTAAGGTTATCCCGGCAAACGAGTCGTGCCGGATGGGTTCAGCGTGGACGGGGGGCGGCGCCGGCCGTATTAAGAAACTGTTAAGTATTTTGGTGCGCAGACCGCGCGCCACGCGGTGGACCATGTCGCAGACGGCGTTCGAGCAAACGGCAATCCAGTTGAGTTATCTGCGCGATCCCCGCATTGCAGCGCTCGCGCTTGACCGGCGTCCGGTGTGGCTGTGGGCTGTCGACGGCACGCGCATTCTCTGGGCCAACGCGGCCGGCGCTGCATCCTTCGGTATGCGCGGCCCGCTGGCGCTCGCCACCCGCCGCTTCGACAAGGGCATGCCGATCGCGACCCACGTGGCGCGGCTGGCGGTGAGCCTGACCCTTGAAAGCGCGCCGCGACTTGAGCGACTGCGTGGGCTTGGCACAGCGCTTGGCGTTCCCTGTACCTGCACCTGCAGCCTGATCGAACTGGAAACCGGCCCGGCGCTGCTGCTGGTGGCGTCCAAACGGAGCCGGCCGGGCCTGTCGGTTGCCGAGCGCGCAGCACGCCTGATTGACGGCCTCACGGCGCCGGTCGCGCTGTTTTCATCTCAGGGTCAGTTGCTGCATGCAGCCGCCGCTGCCCGCGACGCGCTCACCGCCCCGACGACTTTGGCGTTCCTGGGCGCCGAAAGTCTGGCAGCGGACGCGTGGCGGTCCGGCCGCGCGGCCGGACCCAGCAAAGCGGGCGCACTCTCCATCGCGCGGCTTGGGGCAGGCCCGGACGCTGCCCTGCTGGCGACCATCGGCATGATCCCGCTGGCGCTGCATGAGACCTACCCTTCCCACGCCGTGCCACCCGCGCCTGCGGCCGCCCTTCCCGATGACGGAGCGGGCGACGAGGCCCTTGCTGTGCCGCCGGATGACGCGACACAGCCTGCCGCGGCAACGGACGCGCCAAATACTGCCTCAAGCACCGCGACATTGACTGAGCGGCGGCACCCGGTGCGCTTCGTCTGGGAAATGGACGAAGCAGGACATTTCGACATTCATTCCGAAGAGTTCACGGCCTTGCTCGGCCCGGCCACCGCCGCCCTGCTCGGCCGCGTATGGCCGGAGATCCGCGGCGCGCTCACCCTCGATCCGGAAAATCGCGTCGCCCGCGCGGTCGCGACCCGCGACACATGGAGCGCGATTACGCTGGCTTGGCCGATCGACGGCACTCATGACCGGATCGCCGTCGAACTCTCCGGCCTGCCCGTCTTCAATCGCGAGCGGCGGTTTTCCGGCTATCGCGGTTTCGGGGTCTGCCGCGACCTGTTCGACGACGAGCAGGACACCACGGCAGCGCAGAGCGACGACATGTTCAAGCAGGCTGGGAACGAAACGCTTGTGTTTCCGCTGGCGCGGTCGACGGAAAACGTCGTGCCGTTCCGCACTGCCGCGGGCGATCGGGCCGCCAGCCTCAGCCCGGTGGAGAAAAGCGCCTTCCACGAACTCGCACGCGAACTGGCCCTGCGCTTGCAGAACGGCATGCAGCCCGGCGAAGCCGTGCCGGATGGCGCAACGCAAGACGACGCGTCACAAAAGACCGATGCTGCGGATCGTCGTGATCGTGGAAACGATCCTGCCGACACCGCGCACGCAGATGCTGATCCAACGCCGACGAACGCGACCGCAGCCGCCGGTGTTCCCGCAACGGACGAAACCATTGTCGCGGCTGATGAAGCCGATGCCGCCGCTTCCGAAGCGCCGCACGAGGCTGGCGATGATGCAGCAACGGCGCTTGCCGCTTTCACAACGCAATATGATGCGCTGACACACGGCGTGCTGATCTACACCCCGGACCACGCGCTCTATGCCAACCCTGCCTTCCTCACATGGTCGGGCTACGACACGCTGGATGCACTCGACGCCGACGGCGGGCCCTCCGCTTTTGCCGTTGATGGCCGAAGCGACGTGTCGTCCGGACAGATCATTACCTTGAGCGCAATCCATGGGCCGGATCGCGCGCCGATACCGGCGCAGCTCACCGCCATCGCGTGGCCGCTCGCGGCCTCAGATGAGCCCGCGCGAGAAAGCGACACACAGAGCGGAAAGACTCCGAGCGAGGAGGCATCGGGCGAGGATGTCTGGGTCGATGCGCCTTGGGATGACAAGGCCTGGAACGACCAGGATCTGAACGACAATTCCTGGAAAGATGGAGCTTGGGACGAAGCGGTTCGCGCCGACGCGGTTCGCAACGAAGCGACCGCCTGCATGATCACGCTTCTCGGAGGCATGCGTGAACCCGCGCCGCGCGCCGAGGAAGCGGCGCACGAGGCCGAGGCACAATCTCACACAGAGAAAGCCGAGCCACACACAGCGCCTGCTGGCCCGTCACTCCCGAACTTCGCCCTGCCGCCGGAAGGCTGGCAGGACGACGCCGCGACAACAAACGATTCAGACGATGACACGGTCGCGCACATTGCCGCTGATGCAGCCGCGGAGCGTGAACGGTCGGAACTGGCGCTGTCGCAGGCGACAACGCAAACCGCCGGTCTGCGCACGATCCTCGAAGCCGCAGCCGATGGTGTGCTCACCTTCGATGAAGGCGGTACGGTGCTCACCGCGACGGCCGGCGCGCAATCGTTGTTTGCGGTCACCGAGGACGATCTCGTCGGTGAAAGTTTCGACGCGATGCTCACCCCGGAGAGCCGCGCTGTCGCCCGCGCCGCCTTCGACGCGCTCATGCGTGGTTCGGTGGGCAAGGCCGCAACTCATGGGGCCACGCTACGGTCCCATCCGGACAAGGAAGTCACCGGCAAAACTCGTTTCGGCGCGACGCTGCCGTTGCTGCTGACGCTCGCCCCGGTCACCGAGGCGCCGCGCCGGTTCTGCGCCATCTTCCGCGACATCTCCACCTGGAAGGCGGTTGAACAGGAACTGGTCGCTGCGCGCCGCCAGGCGGAAAGCGCGTCGGCCGCAAAATCCGACTTCCTCGCCAAGATGAGCCACGAGGTGCGCACGCCGCTCAATGCCATCATCGGCTTTTCAGAGGTGATGCTGAGCGAACGCTTCGGCGCGGTCGACAACGAACGCTACCGCTCCTACCTGCAGGACATCCAGGCTTCCGGCAATCACGTTGTCTCGCTGCTCAATGATCTGCTCGATCTGTCGAAGATCGAGCAGGGCAAGCTTGAACTCGCCTTTACCAATATCGACCTCAACAGTCTAACGCAGGACTGCGTCGGCATCATGCAGGCGCAGGCCGCCAAAGAGCGCATCATCCTGCGCGTTTCGCTGGCAAACGGACTGCCGTCGATCATCGCCGATGCGACGTCAGTAAAACAGATCATCCTCAATCTGCTCTCCAACGCCATCAAGTTCACCAGCGCCGGCGGTCAGATCATCGTCTCGACGGCGCTGAGCGACACCAACAGCGTCGCGTTGCGCATCCGCGACACCGGCGTCGGCATGAGCGAGAAGGACGTCGCCGTCGCGCTCGAACCCTTCCGCCAGCTCAGCACAGCGCCGCGGCCGTCGCAGAAGGGCAGCGGTCTGGGGTTACCGTTGACTAAAGCGCTGGCGGAAGCAAACCGGGCCGGCTTCACCATCAAGAGCGCGATCAATGTCGGCACGCTGGTCGAGATCGCATTCAATCCCGCGCGCGCGGCGGCCGAATAAGATCGGTTTTGGCCCTGCGCAAAGAGCGTTCGGCAATTCAGCGATCCAATCGCAACCGCCATTGCACCCTTGCAATTCTGCCTGAGCATTGTTCGGCTCGGCCGAGTCCGGTCAGCGCCAAGAAAATGCTCTCGATCAATGCCTTGTGCATATTTTAGCGGGAAAACCGGCATTCCCTTTTGCGTCATTCGCGCCTGTCACATCTTGCGTGATGCGATGGACAGCCTGCGCCACACGTCTAGAATTGTCGCAGGTCTCACCGAGAGGGCCTGATCTTCCTCGTTCCGATCCGCTGTCCCGATGCGTTTTCGCTGCGTCGCAAAGTCGTTCCGCCCTGATGCGCTGGCCGCCGCGGCAGCGATCGGATTGACCTTGCTCGCGCTGACGGTCGCGGCGCCTTCCCGCGCTGGCGCCGCCGATGACGGGGTCGATCTCCAGCTCGTTCTCGCCGCCGACGTCTCCCGCAGCATCGACAATGAAAAGTTCGCCCTGCAGAGGGACGGCTACGCCAGCGCCATGGTCGATCCGCGTGTTCTGGAAGCAATCAGGAGCGGCGGGCACAGCCGCATTGCGGTGAGTATGGTGGAATGGTCCGGCAATGAATCGCAAAAGGTCGTGGTCGACTGGACGATTGTCTCCGACGTCGATTCCGGCCGCGCCGTCAGCGAGAAAATTTTACGCGCGCCGCGCGCCTTCGCCGATCGCACGTCGATCAGCAGCGGCATCGATTTCGCCATGGAGCGGTTCGCGTCCGCACCGGGCAAAGTCAGCCGGCGCGTCATCGACATCTCAGGCGACGGCACGAACAATGCCGGCCGCGATGTGACCAAGGCGCGCGACGAGGCGCTGGCCACCGGCGTGACCATCAACGGCCTAGTCATCCTCAGCGAAGACAACAACATGCCGTGGAATCCAACCCACACCCATCCTCCGGGCGGCCTGGAGAAATATTACAAGGATCATGTTGTCGGCGGACCGGGCGCGTTCGTCATCGTGGCCAAGGATTTCAATTCCTTCGGCCAGGCCATCGTCAACAAGCTGGTCGCCGAAATCGCCCTTGGCCGGCCGGACCCGGCACGGCTGGCCATGAACAGTTTCATGAACAGTTTCATTAACCGGTCCGCAAACCCGGCCCTGCGCCGAGCCGCCCGCTGACGCATGATCCCGAAAAAGCCTGCCCTCAGCTTGATCGAGGGTGAAAGCCGGTTTTCGGGGAAAATCCTGCCCAGAACAGAATAATGCGGCCACGAAAGGGTCACGAAGGCAGGAAATGTTGCACCTGCGCTGGCGCGGCCTATAGTCCCGCCGGGTCGGGAATTAACAAACATTCCGTCAAACATTCAGTCAGGTCTAGCCGGGTGACCGCAGCGAGCGGCTTCAAGCGTCTGGGAATCGGTCTCGGGGTCATTGTCGCCGCTCTGGCGGTGGCGTTTGCCGCGATCGCCATTCTCATGCCGGTCGACATCTTGCGCGACAGCGTCCGCGCCGAGATTCGCGGCATGACCGGGCTGGATCCGCTGCTGCGTGGCGAGTCTTCGGTTTCGATCTTCCCCAACGCGGCCGTCAGTTTCGAGAAGGTCGCACTCGGCGGCGATACGCCGGCCCAGACCGCGCTCAAGGCCGATCGCGTCGTCGCGCATCTGCGGCTGTTTCCGCTGCTGTTCGGCCATGTCGAAATCTCCGACGTCACGCTGGTCAATCCAACCATCGCACTGACCTTCTCCACGGACGGACGTTCGAACTGGAGCACGCTTCTCGAGAAACTCGCCGCGCAATTGCAGCCGACGGCAGCGAAGAACGCCACCGTATCCGAAATCCTGCTCGAGCACGGCACGATCCTGGTGCGCGATGAGTCGCGCCAGATCGACGAGCAACTGCACGACGTGAATCTCGCTTTGGCGTGGCCGTCGATCTCAAAGACCTTTGCCGCGACCGGGCAATTCAACTGGCACGGCGAGCCGGTCGACGCCAGCGTCACGCTGGCCGATTTCCTCGCCACGCTCGACGGCAAGCCGTCCGGGCTGAAGGTGCGGCTCTCGGGCGCGCCGATCAAACTCGCCTTTGAAGGCCATGTCAGCGCCAGGCCGACATTCAAGATCGACGGCACGATCGCCACGGATTCACCGTCGCTGCGCAATGCCGTGCATTGGGTTGGGCTGCATCCGCTGCCACATGGCGGCTTCGGCAAGTTCGCGCTCAAGAGCAAGCTGCTCGTCACCGGCGGCACCGTCTCGTTCTCGGCTGCCAATATCGAACTTGACGGCAATGCCGCCGAGGGCGTCATCACCTTCGCGTCCGACGGCCGGCAGACGGTGCAGGGCACGCTCGCGGCCGACACACTCAATCTGTCGCCGTATGTCTCGACTATCCGCCTGATGACGGACAACGAGCGCGACTGGGACCCGGTCCCGATGACGCTCGACAGCCTCAACGCGTTCGATCTCGACCTGCGCATTTCAGCCGCCAAGGTCGCCATCGCCGGCGCGACGCTTGGCCGTACGGCCATCGCCGCCAACATGCGCGGCGGCAGCCTTACGGTCTCCGTCGGCGAGGCGCAGGCGTTCGGCGGACTGGTGCAGGGCTCGTTCGGTCTCGCCAAATCGGCCAATGGCGGCGATTTCAAAGCGCAATTGCAATTCGCCGACGTCGATCTCGATCGCTGCCTTGGCGCGTTGTTCGGCCTGCACAAGCTGGAGGGTACCGGGACGCTTGGCCTGATCCTCGAAGGATCCGGCGACAGCGTCCTTGGCATCACGCGGACCCTCACCGGCAGCGCCAAGCTTGCAGCGCGCAAGGGCGCCATCGTCGGCCTCAATCTCGAACAGCTTCTGCAGCGCCTGGAACGTCGGCCGCTTTCGGGCGGCGGCGATTACCGCAACGGCAAGACGCCGTTTGACAAGCTCGATGTCGCGCTCAAGATGGAAGACGGCACGGTGACGACACAGACGGCCGTGATCGACGGCCCCGCCGTCAAGCTCGCCGTCGGTGGCTCGGCTTCGGTGCCGGAACGCGATCTCGATCTCAAGGGCACCGCCAGTCTCGTGGCCAGCAAACCGGGCGACGACGCGCCGTTCGAGTTGCCGTTCATGGTGCGGGGGTCGTGGGATAGTCCGCTGATGCTGCTCGACAGTCAGGCGCTGATCCGCCGCGCGCCGGCTGCAGCACCGCTGCTCGACGCCCTGCGCGACCGTCATGCCCGTGACTCGGTCCGCTCGGCCATCGAACGGCTGGTCGGCGCGCCGCCGAAGCCGGCGGCCAACGGCGCACCCAGCGCGAACGCCGAGAACAAAAGCCCCGAGAGCAATTAGATCAGGATCGCAAGGCGCTACCTGCATCCTGGCCACCCTCCCGAGCCTCTCTTTCCCACGGTCACGGCGCATGCTAAGCGTCCGGGGTTGGGAAAGTAGATGCCGTCTTTCATCACATTATGCCGTCGTCTGAAGCCATGGATTGCCGTGGCCGCGGCCTATGTGATTGCGCTGCAAATCATCCTCGCGAGCCTGTTCGCGACCCAGCACACCATCGCCATCGCAAGCAGCCCGTTCATCATCTGTGATGGCGGAGCCATGCCGGGTGGCGGGGCGCCTGCATATCCCGACCATCAGCATCCCGGACATGCTCCGTGCGTCCTGTGCGTGGGAGCCCTCGCGCATGCCGCTCCGGCTCAGGCGCGGGATGTCGTTTTCCCCACGGTGACGTCACAGGCCGTATTCTACGTCGCACGATCGTCCGACGTGGTTATGGCGCGACATCCAACTCCGCGCCTGTCCCAGGGACCTCCACAGATCGCGTAACCGCGCTTTTTCCGCTCGCGTTACGTTTATTCTGTTGGAGATTTATCATGTCCCGCTTTTTACGCGCCACGGGCGCGGCCGCGGCTATGTCCGCGGTGCCGACGCTTGCCCTTGCTCAATCCAGTATCGCCTTGCCCGAAATCACTGTTGAAGAAACAGCCCCACCGGTTGCAACAGATTCGGACACGCCGCCGCTCAAGGAGAAGTTTCAGCTTCCCAATTCGAGCGCCAGCACGACGAAAGAACAGCTCGACCGCACGGTCAACGTGGTGGACGCCGAAGACACCGTGAAATACCTGCCGAGTCTGTTCGTGCGCAAGCGCAACAACGGCGATACGCAGCCGGTGCTCGCGACACGGACATCGGGTATTGCCTACAGCGCCCGCAGTCTCGTCTATGCCGATGATATTTTGCTTTCTGCCCTGATTGCGAACAACAATACGATTGGATCGCCACGCTGGGGCCTGATCTCGCCCGAAGAGATCGCGCGCGTCGACTTTCTTTACGGACCATTCTCCGCCGCCTATCCCGGCAATTCGGTCGGCGGCGTGTTGCTGTTCACCACCCGCATGCCGACAAAGCCGGAAGCGACGCTCAAGCAAACGGAGTCGTTCCAGACATTCGATGGCTACAAGACGAACAAGACGTTCCGCACCGACCAGACGAGCGCTTCCTTTGGTAATCGCTGGAGCAACGGCGTCTCGCTTTTCGTCAGCGGCAATTTCCAGAACAGCGACAGCCAGCCGCTCGCCTGGATCACGACGGGAGGCACGCCGGCTGGAACGTCAGGCACGATTCCGGCCGTCAATCGCACGGGCAGTGTTGCCAATGTCGTCGGCGCCGGCGGCCTTCTTCACACCGAGATGGCCAATCTCAAGGCCAAACTGGCGGTCGATCTCACGGACTGGCTGACAGCGACATACACCGTCGGTTATTGGTCGAATGACGGCAGGGCGAGCGTCGATACGTATTTGCGCGACGCGGCCGGCCGCCCGACATTCGGCAATGTCTCAGCCTTCGCCAGCAATTTTTATTCCATCGCCGAAAAGCATCTTGCGCAGGCGCTATCGCTGAAGACCAACACCCGCGGCGCGTTCGACTGGGATATCTCCGTCAGCCGCTACGATTATCTCCAGGATATTCAGCGCAACCCGTTCACCGTCGCAACCGGCGCCAATTTCTCGACCAACGGCAAAATCACACGCCTCGACGGCACCAACTGGACGAACGCCGATGCGAAAGGCATCTGGCGGCCGGGCGGAAACATGAGCGCGCACGAGGTCAGTTTCGGCGTGCACCAGGATGACTATCGTCTCAACAATCCGGCCTACGCCACGCCGACCTGGAACTACGGGCCGGATACGACGGCAAATCTCTATTCGTTCGGCCGCGGCGCGACCCAGACGTCTGCCGCCTGGGTTCAGGATGCCTGGCGCTTCGCACCGCAATTCAAGCTGACGGTCGGCGGACGCTTCGAATACTGGCGCGCGTTCAACGGCCACAATCTTGGCACGACGACCAATGGTGGTGGCGCGATCACCGGCTCAAACAGCGTCGCGCAGCCCCGGGAGGACGCGACGCGCTTCTCACCGAAGGCCTCGCTGAACTGGGCGCCAAACAAGGCCTGGGAGGTGACGGGCTCATTCGGCGTTGCAAACCGTTTCCCCACCGTCAGTGAACTCTACCAGATCGTCACGTCGGGCTCGAACATCGTCACGCCCAATCCGAATCTTCAACCGGAGAAGGCCTATTCGAGTGAACTTGCCGTCGAGCGAAAGTTTTCCGACGGCCACATTCGGCTCTCGCTGTTCAACGAATATCTGCGCAACGCGCTGCTGTCGCAGGCTGGAACGATCGCACCCGATCCTGTCACGCTCTACACGTCATTCACGAATGTGGACGCCGTGCGAAATCGCGGCATCGAACTCGCCTGGCAGAAAAGCAACGTCGCGTTCGACAGCGTGGACCTGTTTGGAAGCGTGACTTATGTCGATTCCAGGATCCTCAGCGACCCGACCTTCAAGAGCACAACAGGCACGACGGCAGTCGGCAAACACGCTCCCTATGTTCCGGCATGGCGTACGACGCTCGGAATGACGTATCGCGCGACCGACGCCCTGGCGATGACAGTCGCCGCACGCTACCAGAGCAAAATCTACGGCACGCTCGATAACACCGACACGGTTCGGAATGTCTTTCAGGCTTTCGACCCGTTCTTCGTCGTCGATACCCGCCTACAATACAAAGTGAGCGACCACGGGACGATCAGCGCGGGCATCGATAACCTCAACAATGCCAAATACACTTTATTTCATCCCTTCCCGCAGAGGACCTATGTCATCGAAGGGAGGCTGACTTTCTAGCGCGCACGCGTCCGCCTATATTCACTGTCAATTCCGGCGGGATCGTCCGCCTCACCGACCTTCAAAGAGAACCCATCATGCTCCTGATCATTCGACCCCTCGGCATCGCCGTTGCTTTCGCCCTCGGTCTCTCACTTGGTTTTGCCGGCCCGGCTTCCGCGCACGCGCATCTCAAGTCCGCAAAGCCGGCAGTGAACGGCACAGTCGCGACATCGCCCAAGGAGATCGACCTCACTTTCACCGAAGGGGTGAACCTGAAATTCACCGGCGTGACGATCACCGGCCCCGGCAAAGCGCCGGTGAAGACACAAGACGGAAAATTCGGTCCGGGCGGCGATACGACGCTCATCGTTCCTGTCGGATCGGCGTTACCGCCCGGCGCGTACACCGTTGACTGGCACGCACTTGCGAAGGACGGACACAAAACGCAGGGCACATACACCTTCACGGTAAAACCGTGAGTTCTCTTGCCATCGCCATTGCGGCCTGCCGATTCCTCATCGACGGATCGGCGGTGCTGCTGTGGGGATCCTCAATCTATATTGCGACCCTCGTTCCGCGACCGCTTGCATCCATCCTTGCAAAACGCCTGCGTCGCTTCGACGTCGTGCTGATTGTCATCGCTGCAGCGGCGACGGCAGCCGTGCTTCCGCTACAGGCAGGAGAGATCGGCGCAGAATGGGGCGACGTCCTGAACGGGACGATGATGCACGATGTCCTTCTGGACACATCCATCGGCCAAGCCTGGCAGGCCCAGGCCGTGGCTGCGCTGCTGCTCGTTGTTGCACTGGCAGCGCCACTATCGTTCTTTCCGCGCGCAACCGCCCTCGCGTCCGGCCTGCTGCTGGCCAGCCTCGCGTTGACCGGGCATGCCGCCATGCAGGAAGACTGGCTTGGCGTGATTCACAGCATCAACGACGTGATGCATGTGCTGAGCGCGGGAGCGTGGGTCGGCGCGCTGGTGCCGCTGCTCACGGTGTTGCTCCTGCTCGGTCAACCGGATCACGGCGCGGCGGCAGACATCGCGCTCCGGCGCTTCTCGACGGCGGGCCACGTCCTCGTTGCCTTGGTCCTGGCGTCCGGCATCGCCAATACGCTGCTTGTTCTCGGTCATTTGCCTCTCGACTGGTCCTCGCCCTATCAGGCCATGTTGGCGCTGAAGATCGCACTGGTCGTCTGTATGATCTGTCTTGCGGCCATCAATCGTTACGCCTTCGTCCCGCGCCTCGCGCACAATCAGCCCGAAGCGATCCGTGCAATCCGGCGCGCGACAATCGCCGAGGTCGGCCTCGGACTCGCCGTGATCGGCCTCGTCGCCGTGTTCGGCATGCTCGAACCGTTCTGAGTGCCGGTCAGACGAGCGACACATCCGCCGGGCCGGCATCGCGGCGCGCCCGCAGTTTTGCCAGAAGCGACGCGGCGACGAGCGCCACCGCGACGAAGCCGATCATGACCGTGCAGATCGCATTGATCTCCGGCTTCACCCCGAGACGCACTTCCGAATAGATGCGGATCGGCAGCGTCGTCGCGCCCGGCCCGGTGGTGAAGCTCGCGATCACGAGGTCGTCGAGCGACAGCGTGAAGGCGAGCAGCCATCCGGCGGCGATCGCCGGCAGGATCAGCGGCAGCGTCACTGTCATGAAGGTCACGAAAGGCGACGCGCCGAGGTCCATCGCCGCCTCCTCGAGATGCCGGTCGAAAGCCGCAAGCCGTGACTGCACGATAATCGTCACGAAGCTCAAGGTCAGCGTCGTGTGCGCGGCCGTGACGGTCCAGAACCCGCGTTCGACGTCGAGCGCGACGAACAGCAGCAGGAGCGACAGCCCGGTGATGACTTCCGGCATCACCAGCGGCGCGTAGATCATTCCGGCCAGCGCGAGCCGCCCGCGAAAGACGCCGATGCGCCCCAGCGCCAGCGCGGCGAGCGTGCCGATCACCGTCGCCAGCGTCGCCGAAAGCGCACCGATGCGCAGGCTGATCCAGGCCGCGGCGAGCAGCGCGTCGTCATGGACCAGCGCCGCGTACCATTGCGTCGACCAGCCGCCCCATACCGTCACCAGCCGCGAGGCGTTGAACGAATAGACGACGAGCACGAGGATCGGCAGATAGAGGAAGGCAAGCCCGAGCGCGATGGCGACAGCGTTGAACGGCGTGAAGCGGCGGCCCATCAGCGCGCCTCCTTCGTCGCGCGATCCTGCAACCGTTCATAGAGCAGGATCGGTCCGACCAGCAGCACCAGCAGCACGATGGCGACCGCGGACGCCACCGGCCAGTCGCGGTTGGCGAAAAACTCGGTCCACAGCGTCTGGCCGATCATCATCGTGTCGGAGCCGCCGAGCAGATCCGGGATGACGAACTCGCCGACAATGGGAATGAAGCAGAGCAGCACACCGGCGATGACGCCGCGCGCCGACAGCGGCACGGTCACACGCCAGAACGCCTGCCGGCGCGTGCAGCCGAGATCGGCAGCAGCCTCGAGCAGCGTTTCGTCCATGCGCGCGAGCGCGGCATAGATCGGCAGGATCATAAATGGCAGATAGGAATAGACCGCGCCGAGATAGATCGCGGTGTCGCTTGCCAACCACGTCACCGGCTCGTTGATGATGCCGAGGCGGACAAGGATGTCGTTGAGCAGCCCGTCGCGTTGCAGGACCGTCATCCAGGCGTAAACGCGAATCAGGAACGAAGTCCAGAACGGCAGGATCACCAGCGTCATCAGCAGGCCCTGCCAGCGCTGCGGCGCGCGCGCGATGCCATAGGCGATGGGATAGGCGAGGACGAGCAGCAAGAGCGTCGAGACGGCCGCGATTTCGAGGCTGCGCAGATAAGACAGGATGTAGAGCGGATCACTCGCGAGCAGCCCATAGGCGTCGAGCGACAGGTGTTCCACGAATGCTAAGAGACCGGCTAACCCGGCGGAGAGATCGAACAGCGGCTCATAAGGCGGCTGTGCGATGGTCGTCTGCGACAGGCTGAGCCGCATGACGATAGCGAATGGCGCAAGGAAGAACGCCGCCAGCCACAGCATGGGAACGGCGATGGACAGGCGCTCGAGCACGCTGCGCCTGCGCCGCGCGACGATACGCGATGGGGCTGGACGCGATGTGACCGTGCGTTTCGTCACACGCGCATCTCCCTACGCAAACAGCAGGCGCGCATCGCCCGCCTGCCACGACAGCGTCACCGCAGCGCCGGGCGCGAAAACCGGCGCCTGACCGGTATTGGGCACGGTGACTTTCATCGCCATGCCGTTGGCGGCCAAAACCTTGTAGATCGACAGCGGACCAAGATAGCTGATGTCCGACACCGTTGCGGCCACGGCATTCTCGCCCGCGCCTTGCGGCGACGAGATTGTCATCTTTTCCGGACGCAGGCCGACCCACACCGCAGCGCCCGCCACTGCGGCATCGCCCTGCCCCGGCGCATCGACGGCAAGGCGCTCGCCCTGCGCACCATCAACAAGAACGCGGTTCCCGTCGCGGGCCCGAATACACCCGGCGATCAGGTTGATGTCGCCGACGAAATCCGCGACCCAGCGCGAGACCGGATGCTCATAGACCCGGGCCGGAGCGTCGAGCTGCACGAGGCGGCCGTGGTTCATCACGCCGACGCGGTCGGAAATGCCCATGGCCTCGTCCTGGTCGTGGGTGACGATGACGAAGGTCAGGTCGAGTTTTTGGTGCAGGCTGGCGAGTTCAAAGCGGGTATCCTCGCGCAGCCGCCGGTCGAGCGCGGCGAGCGGCTCGTCGAGCAACAGCACGCGCGGTCGTTTCACGAGCGCCCGCGCCAACGCCACGCGCTGCCGCTGACCGCCCGAAAGCTGGTCCGGCATGCGCGCCTCGAGGCCGTCGAGTTTCAGCATCGCGAGCATGCCGCCGACGCGCCCGTCGATCTCCGCCCGCGACAGGTTTTTGCGCTTGAGGCCGAAACCGATATTGCGTGCGACCGACAGATGCGGAAACAGCGCGTAGCTCTGGAACATCATGTTGACCGGCCGCCGGTGCGGCGGCATCGCCGTGATGTCCTCGCCGTCGAGGAGGATGCGCCCGGCGTCGGGGGTCTCGAAGCCGGCAAGCAGGCGCAGCAGGGTCGTCTTGCCACAGCCGGACGGCCCCAGCAGCGCCAGAAACTCGCCGCCCGCGATGTCGAGCGACACATCGTCCACCGCCGTGAGCGCGCCGAAGCGCCGCGTCACGCCCTCGAAGCGCACGAGCGGATGCGCGACGGTGCGGGCGGGTGATGAGGATTTTGAAATGTTCGGCAACAGCGATCATCGCAGCCTGGAAGAGGCACACGATGCTAGCGGCGCACGGCCAAGCACTCAAGGACGATCATGCAACGAAGGGGCCGAAGCCGTCAGTGCCGCACGGCGTTGTCCGGCGGCGCCGCGAAACTTCCGGGGTCGGCTGACGCATCGGGATAGAATTTGCGCGGCTCCGGCCCGTAATAATCGCTCTGCTGCACGATCGGACGCGGCTTGGCCAGGATCGATACCAGCCGGTCCATCAACGATTTCGCCGACACCGGCTTGACCAGGAATTCATTGATGCCGAGCCGCACCGCCTCGACCACGCGCCAGCGTTCGGCATGGCACGACAGCATGATGATCGGAATGTCGGGCATCGGAAAGACGCCGGGGGAGCGGATGATCCGCACCATTTCCGGTCCGTTGATGAACGGCATTTCCCAATCGAGAATCGCGATGTCCGGGCCCATGGTCCGGATCGCTTCGAGCCCGGCGATGCCGTCGGCTGCCTCATAGATGTTACGCACACCGACATTCATGAGCAGGGTGCGGACCACCTTGCGCATATAGGTGTTGTCGTCGATGACGAGGATATCGAGCGACTGGACTTGCTTTTCCACGTGCTTCCATAAGGACGAAGGCATTTTACCTACCCGTTGGGCCGCCACTGGCTGCCCGATCATGAGAATCCGCTGTTAGGCGTTACGGCCCGGTCAAGGGACGTGGTTAGCGCGACGTAAAACGTCAGTTCAGGAGAAGAATCTTCTCGCATTCTTCCGGTCGGGACTCTGCCGCGACCAGCGACTCCTCCACTTCCGGCTTGTATTCACTCAGCCGGCGCGGCTGCGGTCCATAATAGTCGCCGCTGTGAATGATCGGCCGCGGCCGCGTCAGGACCGCGGTCACGCGGTCGAGCACGCTTTTTATCGAGACCGGCTTGAGCAGATACTCGTTGACGCCGAGCTTGACGGCTTCCACCACGCGCCAGCGCTCGCCGTGCCCGGTGAGCATCACGATCGGGACGTTGGAGACCGGAAAATTGCCCGGCGACCGCACGGTCCTGACGAAGGCGGGGCCATCCATGCCGGGCATCTCCCAATCGAGGAAGACGAGGTCAGGAACGACGCTCCTGATGGCCTCCAGCCCGTTCGGCCCATCATTGGCGTCGTAGATGTGCTCGACGCCGATCGCGATCAGCAACGCGCGGATGACCTTGCGGGTGCAGGCCTCGTCATCGACAATCAAGACCTTGCAGGCCCTGAGGAGGTGCTGCAGATCCGGAGGAATGTTGTACATCTCGCCTGGTCCGGCCTCTTGGCGCAGCCGCTTTGCTGCATTCAAGCCCATAGGATCAGAGACCTGTTACGGCTGGGTGCATCGCTTCGCTAAAATTCGAGCGAGGGATGCAAGGGTTGCCATATTTGGCAGGATTTCGCGGCAAGCGGGCGGCCAACGTCGTTAACGACCCGTTGGCGGCATAACGTCTGCGAGGAAGGCCGACAGGCGCTGCGCCGCGAATGCCGTAACACGCAGCCCGAGCTTCGTGCGTCGCCATAAGATATCGTCGGCGGTCTCGGCCCATTCCTGCGCGACGAGATAGCGCACTTCGGCTTCCGACAGATCTTCCCCGAAATACGCGCCGAGATCGGCAGCGCTCCGCGCATCGCCGAGAACGAGGCCGATCCGCGTGCCGTAGTGGCCTGCGAGCCGCCGCGCCTGGCGCGCACTCAGGAACGGCCACGCCCTTCGCGCTTCAGCCACGTGCGTGTCGCGCTCCGCATAGGTGAAGTCGCCACCAGGCAGCGTCGCCGTTTTCGTCCAGGCCGAAGTCATCGGCGGCAACACGTCCCGGAGCTTTGCCAGCGCCGCCTCCGCGAGCACACGGAAGGTCGTGATCTTGCCGCCATAAACTGACAGCAGCGGCGCGCCGCCCTCCGTATCGAGCGCAAGATGGAAGTCGCGCGTGACATCCTTCGCGCTGCCGGCACCATCGTCATAGAGCGACCGCACGCCGGCAAACGACCACACGACGTCCTGCGGGCCGATCGGCGCGCGGAACGATGCGTCCACGACACGACAGAGATACGCGATCTCGTCGGCCGACGGGGCGACCGTTGCGGGATCGCCGCGAAAATCGACATCGGTCGTGCCGATGAGCGTGAAGTCGTCGGCGAACGGCAGCATGAAGACAATGCGCCCATCGTCGGCTTGCAGCACATAGGCGTGGTCGCCGTCATAGAGCTTGCGCATGACGACGTGGCTGCCCTTGACGAGCCGCGTACGCGACGGCGCGTGATCGTCAATGACATCGCGGACGGCTTCGAGCCACGGGCCGGCGGCATTGACCAGCACCGACGCGCTGGCCTGTTCGGTCTTTCCACGGGATTCGAGCGTGAGACGCCAGACCGCGCCGCGTTCGGCGTGGGTGCAGCGTGTGCGCGTGCGGATCGTTGCGCCGCGCGCGGCAGCATCTACGGCATTGAGAACGACGAGGCGCGCATCGTCGACCCAGCAATCGGAATAAGCGAGCGCCGTGCGATCACGCACGCGCAGCGGCGCGCCGGCCGCGTTGTGGGCAAGATCGACGCTGGCGCTCGCCGGCAAAATCTTGCGCGGACTGAGATGATCGTAAAGGAAGAGACCAGCGCGCAGCATCCAGATGGATCGCACCCGTGGCGACGGCAGCAGCACGAAGCGCAATGGACGGATGATGTGGGGCGCCGTACGCAGCAGCACCTCGCGCTCCGCCAGCGCCTGCCGCACCATGCCGAAAGCACCGTGCTCGAGATAGCGCAGGCCGCCATGAATGAGCTTGCTCGACGCCGACGACGTTCCGGATGCGAGATCGTTCTGTTCGACGAGCAGCACGCGCAAGCCGCGCCCGGCGGCATCGCGCGCAATCCCCGTCCCGTTGATGCCGCCGCCGATGATGGCGAGGTCGTAATCGGGCGGCGGCCCGGCCTCAGTCATGGGATTGCGATCCGTATGGGGTCATGCGCGCCGCGCACAATGCCGTGCTTGCTTGAGTCTGGCAAAGAAAAAGGCTGGAGGGCGTCCCTGAGAAGTGCTCGAATCCCCGCGTTGTCAAAGTCTAACGATTGATCTGGAGGATCGGGCCATGCCGTTTCGCGATCGTCATGTTGTCGTCACCGGCGGCACGGGCGCCCTGGGCGATGCCGTCGTCGATGCGCTCATCGCAGCCGGGGCGACATGCCACGTTCCGGTTCACGGCGATGCCGGGAAAAGCCGGCACGACCGGCTCGTGCTGACGCCGCATGTCGACGTGACCAATGAGGCGGCGGTCGAGCGCTATTACGCGGCCGTTCCGGCGCTGTGGGCCTCGATCCATCTCGCCGGCGGTTTTACGATGAGCGCGTTTGCGAAAACCGAGGTGAAGGATTTTTCGCAGCAGATCGACATCAATCTCAAAAGCTGCTTCCTCTGCTGCCGTTCCGCCGTCCGCGCGTTGCACGGCCGTGGCGGCCGCATCGTCAATGTCGCGGCACGCCCGGCGCTGGAATGGCGGCAGGGCGCCGGCATGGTCGCCTATGCCGCCGCCAAGGCCGGGGTTGCGGCGCTGACCGTGGCGCTCGCCGAGGAAGTCGCCAAAGACGACATCCTCGTCAATGCCGTCGCACCGTCGATCATCGACACGCCGGCCAACCGCGCCGCCATGCCGAAAGCCGATACCGGCGCGTGGCCGAAGTCGGCGGAGATCGCAGCGACGATCGTCTTCCTCGCCTCGCCGGAGAACCGCGTGACGCGCGGCGCCGTTGTGCCGGTCTACGGCAAGAGCTGAGCCCCGCGAATTTCTGTCCGCCTTGAATCGACCCGTTTCAACCTGTCTTACCCGCGGAAGCGGGTACCCAGCGTTTTCTTTTTGCGATGCCCGCGTTTGGCGCGTGAAGGGCTTGATGCCCGCTTTCGCGGGCATGACAATAAAGGCGCATAAAGACGCGCATCCCGAAATGAAGATGATTTATTTGATCTCGGGCAATCTATCTGGAAAGGCTTTACGACGCTGCGACGAGTTCGCGCGCCGGCGCCGGCGCAAGGCGGCGGATCGGCTGTGAGGTGGTGACGATGCGCTGTTCGGCAAAGGCTTCGTGGTTCTTCTCGATGTCATCGAGATCGTACTGGTAGTTGACCATGAAGCCGTGCGCCTGCCGCAACGCGCGCTGCGAGGTGTCGCCGAGGAAATCGAGCCGTTCGAGCCGCGCGCCGTTCCCAAGATGAAAACGCGCGACCGGATCGCGCGGCTGGCCACGCGCCGTCTTGGCGTGAAGAAAATACCACGCGATAGCGCGCATCAGCGGATCGCGCACCTTCTCGACCAGTTCTGGCTTGGTCCACCAGTCTTCGCGATCGAGCACGGCAAACGCCAGTCTGTCATCCTCGCGCAAGGCCTGGGACGTTTCGGCCTGCCGTTCGTGGCGCAGCCAGTCGGCAAAGCCCGGCACTGGCGAGAGCGTCACGAAAGTGGTGAGCCGCGGCATTTCACGGCGAATCTCCTCGACCACCTGCTTGATCAGGAAATTGCCGAAGGAGACGCCGCTTAATCCGCGCTGGCAGTTGGAGATGGAATAGAACACCGCTGTCGTCGCGCGCGACGGCTCGAGTGGCTCGCGGTCGGCCGCGAGAATGGGCGTAATCGCGCCCGGAATCTCGCGGGTGTAGGCGACTTCGACGAAGATCAACGGCTCGTCGATCAAGGCGGGATGGAAAAAGGCGTAGCAGGAGCGGTCCGGGGAATCGATACGGCGGCGCAGATCGTCCCAGTCGTGGATGGCGTGGACCGCCTCGT
>Ga0310811_10001806_pt1 | contig 26606 bp, 20 predicted proteins | sample YCmetagenome_FD_207642 | JGI IMG/M metagenome (GOLD analysis project Ga0310811, IMG submission 207642) | Soil microbial communities from experimental microcosm in Duke University, North Carolina, United States - YC | ecosystem: Engineered > Artificial ecosystem > Soil microcosm > Unclassified ... | reverse complement strand
CTGCGTGGCCATCGACCAGGGCCCCCAAATTATTATGATAGAAAATTATCGCAGCGGCTTGTTATGGAACCTCTTCATGAGCTGCCCCGAAATAAAGTCAGGCCTGAAGAGACTGGGTTTTTCAAGCCCTTATTTGAGTCAATAAAATCAGAATCAATAAAATCGGATCTACCATGTTACAACGATCATTCCTCTTCATAGCCATCATCGCAGCCTGCTCGCTACCGGCAGCAGCCCAAAAAGTCCCCCGCGCCAAAGCCGGCAGCACTGATGCCGCGGCAGGCTCCGGCGCCGCCCGCCCAAAAAACCTCAGCGACAGCGCCCTCCTTGACCTCGCCGAACACCAGACCTTCCGCTACTTCTGGGATTACGCACATCCCGTCAGTCACATGGCCCGCGAAAGGAGCAATGTCACCTATGACTATGGCGACGAGGTCGTGACAACAGGCGGCACCGGGTTCGGCGTAATGGCCGTCATCGCTGCCACCGAAAGAAAATGGATCAGCCGGGACACCGCTGCAAAATTCCTGCTGAAGATGGTCGACTTCCTGCTGAAGGCAAATGCCTATCACGGCGCCTTCCCTCATTGGATGAACGGCGAAACAGGCAAGACCATCCCATTCGGCCGCAAAGATGACGGCGCCGACCTGGTAGAAACATCCTATCTTTTCGAAGGCCTGTTATGCGCAAGACAATATTTCAACGGCGACAACCCGATCGAATCGGAATTACGCAATCGCATCGGCTGGATGTGGAACGACATCGAATGGAACTGGTTCACCCGTGACGGACAGGAGGTATTGTACTGGCACTGGAGCCCCAACAACGGCTGGGCCATGAATTTCCCCGTACGCGGCTTTAATGAATGCCTCATCATGTACGTCCTTGCCGCTTCCGCCGAACGTTATCCCGTCAGCGCAGCAGTGTATCATCGCGGCTGGGCGCAGAGTAATTTCTTTAAGAATGGCAAGACCTTTTATGGCTTTACCCTTCCCCTGGGATTCGATTATGGCGGACCCCTCTTCTTCTCCCAATATTCTTTCCTTGGCCTCGATCCCCGGGGACTAAAAGATGAATACGCCGATTATTGGGAACAAAATAAAAATCATACCCTGATCAATCACGCATATTGCCTCGATAACCCCAAAAAGTTCAAGGGCTATAGCGAAAATTGCTGGGGACTAACGGCCGGCGATACCTACTACGGATACGATGCCAATTCGCCCACCAATGACCACGGAACTATCTCACCCACCGCCGCCCTTGCCGCATTTCCCTATACTCCCGAATACTCCATGAAGGCGCTGCGTCATTTCTATGATGACATGGGCGACAAAATATGGGGCCGCTATGGTTTTACGGATGCATTCAACGAGACACAGAACTGGTATGCCGTTTCCTATCTGGCCATCGACCAGGGCCCTCCCGTGGCAATGATCGAGAATTACCGTAGCGGTCTTTTCTGGAAATTATTCATGAGCTGCCCCGAGGTTCAGGGTGGTCTTCGTAAATTGGGGTTTCAAAGCCCCTGGATAAAATAAAAGAAGTCATATGAAAATAACAAAAACCCTTCTACCCCTTCTCCTCATAACTATTTCGGGAGTACTGGCTCAGATGCAGGCAGAGGCACAGCAACCGGCGCAGCCGCAGAAACCGGCTCACCCGCAATCACAGAGACCCGCACCGCCGCAGGACGACAAGATGCACACATTTGTCACTACCCTGATGAGCAAAATGACACTCGATGAGAAACTCGGTCAGCTCAATCTCCCCGGAGCAGGCGACATCACGACCGGCCAGGCCGGCAGCTCCGATATCGCCAAAAAGATCGAAGAAGGAAAAGTAGGCGGCTTGTTCAATATAAAATCCGTTGCCAGGATCCGCGAGGTGCAGCGCATCGCCGTGGAGAAAAGCCGGCTTAAGATCCCCCTGATCTTTGGAATGGATGTCATCCACGGATATGAGACGGTCTTCCCGATCCCCCTGGGCCTCAGCTGCAGCTGGGACATGCAGGCCATAGAAAACAGCGCCCGCGTCGCAGCCACCGAAGCCAGTGCAGATGGCATTTGCTGGACCTTCTCCCCAATGGTCGACATCGCCCGTGACCCCCGCTGGGGCCGGATTGCAGAAGGCAATGGAGAAGACCCCTATCTTGGATCGCAGATCGGGAAAGCCATGGTAAAAGGTTACCAGGAGAATTTTTCCACGAACAGCGACATCATGGCCTGTGTTAAGCATTTCGCGCTGTATGGCGCCGCTGAAGCAGGACGGGATTATAATACAACGGACATGAGCTACGTGCGGATGTTCAACGAATACCTGCCTCCCTACAAAGCCGCCCTCGACGCAGGCGCAGGAAGTATCATGGCTTCTTTCAATGACATCAATGGCATCCCCGCGACGGCCAACAAGTGGCTCCAGACGGATGTCCTGCGCAAACAATGGGGATTCAAAGGTCTTGATGTCACCGATTATACGGGCATCAATGAAATGACAGCCCATGGTCTTGGTGATCTCCAGACCGTTTCAGCCCTGGCCCTGAAAGCTGGGATCGATATGGACATGGTGGGTGAAGGTTTCCTGACAACGCTAAAGAAGTCCCTGCAGGAAGGAAAAGTGACACAGGCCCAGATCGACCAGGCATGCCGGAGAGTGCTGGAAGCAAAATACAAGCTGGGGCTGTTCAACGACCCGTACAGGTATTGTGATGCGAAAAGGGCTGCCACTGAAATTTTCACAGACGCAAACCGCAATACAGCCCGTAAGATCGCCGCAGACTGTTTTGTCCTGCTGAAGAACCAGGGCAATGTCCTGCCGCTGAAAAAAGGAACCACCATTGCATTGGTAGGCCCACTCGCTGATAATAAGGAAAACATGACAGGTACCTGGAGCGTTGCCGCCAATTTTTCAAAGTCCATTTCTTTATTACAGGGACTAAAGGATGTGGCCGGGGAAGGTACAAAGATCATATATACCCAGGGCTCTAACCTGGATGCCGACAGTCTCTTCGAGATCCGGGCCGGCATGTTTGGCAAACCACTCAATCGCGACCACCGGCCTGCCGAAACCCTCATTGCCGAGGCCGTGAATACTGCCAGCCAGGCCGATGTCATCGTCGCAGCACTGGGCGAATCCGCTGAAATGTCCGGCGAGTCCAGCAGCCGTACTGATATTGAGATCCCGCAGGCTCAGAAGGACTTGTTGAAAGCCCTGCTAAAGACAGGCAAACCCGTTGTCCTCGTACTTTTCACAGGGCGTCCCCTGGCTATCAAATGGGAGAATGACCAGGTTCCGGCGATCCTGGATGTCTGGTTCGGAGGCACCGAAGCAGGACATGCTATTGCAGACGTGCTTTTCGGCGACGTCAATCCCTCCGGTAAGCTCAGCACCACCTGGCCCCAGAACGTCGGACAGGTTCCTGTCTATTACAATCATATGAATACCGGCCGGCCATTGGAAGGCCCCTGGTTCCAGAAGTTCCGCTCCAACTATCTCGATGTATCCAATGACCCGGTGTATCCTTTTGGCTATGGACTGAGCTATACACACTTCACCTATAGCGATCTGACCCTGAGCAGCACCTCACTGAAAGGCGATCAGAACCTAACGGCTACGATCACCGTAACAAATGATGGTGCAGCCGCCGGCAAAGAAACAGTGCAGCTCTATATCCGTGACCTGGTAGGCAGCATCACCCGGCCGGTAAAAGAGCTGAAGGGCTTTCAAAAGATCATGCTGAAGGCTGGAGAGTCCCGGAAAATTACTTTTACCATCACCCCGGAGGACCTGAAATTCTATAACAACGACTTGAAATATGACTGGGAATCGGGCGATTTTGTGATCATGGTCGGCCCCAATTCCCGCGACGTAAGTTCCGTAAAGATCAAGTGGACGAAATAAATAGCCGCCACGAATGAGCAATGCCTTAAAAACCGGTTGTTTTGCTTTACTATGCTGCTGCAGCCTTCTGTCCCTCCGCGTCCCGGCACAAAAAAAGACCATCGCTCAAAAGGTCGACTCCGTCCTCCACCTGATGACCCTCGAAGAGAAGATAGGACAGATGAACCAGTATAACGGCGACTGGGCTGCTACCGGCCCCATTACCAGTGACGGGGACAAACAGGACCAGATCCGCCAGGGACAGGTAGGCTCTATGCTCAATGTCACCGGCGTGGAACATACCCGGCAATTACAGGAGATGGCCATGCATTCGCGACTGAAGATCCCCTTGCTTTTTGGACAGGACATCATCCACGGGTACCGGACGACCTTTCCCATTCCGCTGGCAGAAGCCGCCAGCTGGGACATCGCCGCCATCGGATCTTCTGCCCGCATCGCCGCAAAAGAGGCCGCTGCGGCAGGGGTACACTGGACTTTTGCCCCAATGGTCGATATCGCCCGTGATCCCCGTTGGGGGCGGGTAATGGAAGGCGCCGGTGAAGACCCCTACCTGGGCTCGCTCATCGCAAAGGCCCGGGTAAAAGGTTTTCAGGGCAAAAAGCTGGGAGACACAGACGCCGTCATGGCCTGCGCCAAACATTTTGCCGCTTACGGAGCTGCGATAGGAGGCCGCGATTATAACTCGGTGGACATGAGCCTTCGCACCCTATGGGAAATATACCTGCCTCCCTTTAAGGCCGCCGCAGATGCCGGAGCCGCCACCTTTATGAATTCCTTCAACGACCTCAACGGCATCCCGGCTACCGGTAATAGATACCTGCAGCGTGAAATACTCAGGGGCAAATGGAAATTCAAAGGATTTACCGTCAGCGACTGGGGGTCCGTAGGTGAAATGATAGCTCATGGTTATGTAAAGGACAAGTATGAGGCGGCCCGGGCTGCGGTGACTGCCGGCTGTGACATGGATATGGAAAGCCGCAGTTATATCAAAACCCTGCGCACCCTTGTAAAAGAGGGGAAGGTCCCGTTAACCCTGATCGATGACGCCGTCCGGAGGATCCTGACAAAGAAATTTGAAATGGGCTTGTTCGATGACCCCTTCCGGTTCTGCAACGAAGAAAGGGCTGCCGCTGAGTGGAACGATCCCGACAACCTGCAGATAGCGAGACGGATGGCGGAAAAGAGCATTGTGCTGCTGAAGAATGAGAATGGACTGCTGCCCTTGTCAAAGTCTACCCGGACCATTGCGTTGATCGGCCCCTTCATAAGATCCGTCCGGGCTAATCTTGGTTTCTGGTCCTATGAATATCCGGACGACTCCAGCCGGATCGTATCTCCCTGGGCAGGCATACAAAAAAAAGTTGGCGGTAATACCACCCTGTTATATGCGAAAGGCTGTGAGATCCTGGACACCTCGCGGGCGGGCTTTGCGGAAGCTGTAGCCGTTGCATCCCGTGCCGATGTGGTGGTCCTGAATGTCGGCGAGGCGCCGGATATGTCCGGCGAGGCGAAAAGCCGTAGTACTATCCGTCTCCCGGGGGTCCAGGAAGAGCTGATAAAGGCCATTCAGGCGACCGGTAAACCCGTGGTGGTAATGATCAACGCGGGAAGACCCCTGATCTTCAACTGGACAGCAGACCACGTCCCGGCTATCCTTTATACCTGGTGGCTTGGGACGACCGCAGGTGACGCCATCGCCGACGTCTTGTTCGGCGACTACAATCCTTCCGCCCGGTTGCCGATGAGCTTCCCCCGAACAGAAGGACAGATCCCGATCTATTATAATCATTTCTCTACCGGCCGTCCCGCTAAGAACGATCAGGACGTCAACTACGTTTCAGCCTATACCGATCTGCCCAACGATCCTGAGTTCCCCTTTGGTTTTGGGTTGAGCTATACCAGCTTTTCCTATAGCGATATCAGCCTGAGCACTGCCGCTTTCAAACCCGGACAATCGCTGACGGCGACCGTTACCGTCACCAATTCCGGTACGACCGACGGGCAGGAAACGGTCCAGCTGTACGTCCGCGATCTCGTTGGTTCAGTGGTAAGACCGGTAAAAGAACTGAAGGGGTTCGAACAAATATTCCTGAAAGCAGGCGAATCACAAAAAGTAAGTTTCACCCTGCACGCGGAGGACCTGCGGTTTTATAATGATAAGCTGGAATATATCTTCGAACCCGGTGAGTTCAGGCTGTATATCGGCGGTAATTCCAAAGACGTAAAAGAGAAGGGATTTATACTTAACCGGGAATAATTAACTTTGGTTCATGCAAGGAATTAAAAATATCATCTTCGATCTGGGAGGAGTCATTATCAACCTGGACAACCAACGCACGGAAGATGCCTTCACTTCCCTTGGTGTAAAGGACTTTCGCAGCTACTTCGGACATGGTCATGCCAGCTCGTTCTTTAAGGAGTATGAAGTGGGCCGGCTCAGCGACCAGCAGTTCATCGACTCGCTCAGACAGCTGACGGGCCTTTCCTTATCCGATGAGGACATCGTCGAAAGCTGGAATGCGCTGCTGCTCGACTTCCCGCCCGAACGTATCCAACTGCTGAAACAGTTGCGGAAATCTTACCGGCTCTTCCTTTTCAGCAATACCAATGCGCTTCATCTGGCAGCCCTTCAGCAGACCTACCGCGATACCTTTGGCGGAGGCAGCCTCGAAGATCATTTCGAAAAGACCTATTATTCCCATTTGATGGGTATGCGAAAGCCCGACAGGGAATCTTTCGAATACATTCTTAAGGAAAATCAATTGAACGCAGAGGAGACTATGTTTGTAGATGACGCCATCATCAATGTGGAAGGCGCCGAAAAGGTAGGGCTAAGAGGACTATTTCTTCGCCCTGGCGTGAGTCTGCTGGACTTTCAATGGTAAAACCAATCCTACTTGATCTCTTCAAAATCTATATAATCCCCCACCGGCGGCTTTCCGCCGCTGGGCCGCTGCTGCTTCTGCTGACTCTGCACCCTCTCCCCACTATTAAAAGATTGTTGTTCCCCACCCATACCTTCCTGCATGTTCCTGAACTGCTGGCGCACCTGCCTCGTAGTTCTTACCACAGGCAACAAAAAATTAAATACGAACCGGTACAGTAAGTACAACACTATCGCCAGAAAAAATATCTCTGATAAAGGCATCATAATAAAATAATATGCTAAGGTAGGATATTGTAAGATAAAAGCCTGTTAAAGCCCGACTTTACTTCTTGAATACTCTGTCAACCAGCCAGTTAAGCCCATCCCCCAGCTTGACGGCCATCTTGTCGGCAAGCCGTAACAACACCTTCTGCAGGCGTTCGTTCTGCAGGAAAGTATCCAGCAGTTGGATCCCGGTCATGGTCTCACCCTCTATCTTGCGGGGCAGCAGCGACCGGACGAACATAGAACCCGAATGCTGCTGCAAATAGGAAAAATTCTCATCTATCTGAGCTTCCAGCCCCTTGGCCTTGCGCCGCAGCTGCCGAATCTCCTGTTCAAGGGATGTCAGGCTGCGGGCCCCTTTAGTCGATGTTTTCATCTTCCCCCTCCTTTGATTTTTGTATAATAGCGTGAATGACAGGCTCTACGAAGAAAGCTTTCCGAAAGACAGCCAGCAGTACAAAGAGGACCAGGATGATCAGGGTCACCAGGCCAAAACCCTTGACATAACTGTGGAATTTGACCGAAAACCAGAAGGCGAACATCATTCCGCCAAACAGCAAAAAGAGAAAGGCCAGAAACAATGACAAGAGGATCCAGGCAAAATAGCCCGCTGACTTTGCAAAAAGGCGAAGACTTTGCAGTCGGAAGATCTCAAGCCGGGTTTCCAGGTAGTCTTTTAGGAGCGTCTTGTTTTCCGCGATAAAAGCACCTAAATTATCAGGTTGACTCATGCTCGTTCTTTTCGTTAAAAGTAAAATAATTTGGAAAGCTTCCGGGGAGTTTTTGGTAGAAATAAGAATTACCGTACATTTGCACTAGTAAATGAAGCAAAAGGAAAGGGAACGGGTTCGTTCCCTTCTTTAATTTTATAATACGCCTTCGGCGTAACCGGGCAGCGAAGTTTTAGTTTTTGAGATCATGGCTAACGAAACAATTAAGGTAGTAGAAAGTTTAGTGCAGACCCTGCTGACGGGCGACACAGGTTATTTCCTGGTAGACGTCCGGATCAAGCCCACTAACAATTTTAAAATATTTATTGACGGAGATCAGGGGATCACGATCGAGAAATGTGTACAGATCAATAGGGCCCTGTACAAAAAAATGGAAGAATTGGGACTTTTCCCGACCGGCGATTTTTCCCTGGAAGTATCCTCTCCCGGCCTTGACGAGCCGCTGAAGCTGCTCCGTCAGTATAAAAAGAATATCGGGCGCCAGGTCGAGCTGATATTGCAGGACGGCTCAAAAAAAGAAGGTCGCCTGATGGAAGTCAGCGAAGACGGCATTATCGTAGAGGAGACAAAAGGAAAGAACAAGAAAAAAGAGGTGATCAACCATACTTTTTTATTCGATAACATAAAAACAACAAAGATTCAGGTAGTTTTTTGACAAAAAATTAAGCGTTATGGCAAGTATCAATCTGATCGAAGCCTTCCAGGACTTCAAGGAAGCAGAAAATATCGACCGTCCTACAATGATGAAAGTGGTAGAGGACGTGTTCAAAACCTTGTTGCGTAAAAAATACGGAAGCGACGAAAATTTTGACGTAATTGTGAATGCGGAAAAGGGCGACCTCGAGATCATGCGCCGGCGAACCATCGTAGAAGATGGGGCCGTTATGGATCCCCTGGCGGAAATAGCCTACAAGGACGCGGTAAAGATCGAACCCGACTACGAAGTTGGGGAAGAATTATACGAGGAAGTGGAAATACTGGATTTTGGCCGTCGCGCTATCCTTGCAGCCAAACAAACCCTGGCAAGCCGTATCGGGGACCTGAAAAAGAATGTCCTCGTTAAAAAATATAGTGAAAGAGTTGGCGAGATCGTCAGCGCCGAAGTCTACCAGGTCTGGAAAAAAGAAATTCTCCTGCTGGATGAAGAAGGCAGCGAGCTGATCTTACCAAAGTCGGAACAGATCCCCCAGGATTATTTCAAAAAAGGGGAAAATATCCGCGCCGTGGTGAAAAAGGTAGAACTGAAAAACAACTCACCGGTGATCATCCTGTCCAGGACCAGTCCGCTGTTCCTGTCGAAGCTCCTGGAGATAGAAGTCCCCGAGATCTTCGACGGACTGATCGTGATCAAAAAGATCGTTCGTGAACCTGGCGAACGCGCCAAGGTTGCCGTAGAGTCCTATGACGACAGGATCGACCCCGTAGGAGCCTGCGTAGGGATGAAGGGAAGCCGCATCCACGGCATCGTTCGCGAACTGAAAAATGAGAATATCGACGTCATCAACTGGACAAACAATACCCAGCTGCTGATCCAGCGCTCCCTGACCCCGTCAAAGATCACCAATATGGAGCTGGACGGCGAAAAGTCCCACGCAAATGTGTATCTTAAGCCGGATCAGGTATCTCTGGCCATCGGACGGAAAGGGGTAAACATTAAATTGGCGCAGGAATTGACGGGTTATACGATCGATGTGTTCCGCGACAACGAAGGCGAACCCGAAGAGTTTGACATCGATCTCGAAGAATTCAGCGATGAGATCGAGACCTGGGTCATCGACGAGCTCAAACGCATCGGTTGCGATACGGCCCGCAGCGTACTCGACCTGACCGCCGAAGAGCTGGAAAGACGGACAGACCTCGAAAAACAAACTATTGACGATGTAAGAAGAGTGCTGAAAGAAGAGTTTGAAAAAGGATAACAGTAAATAGTTATATTTTTACAGAAATTTGTACACTCAAAAAAGGGAGACTATCTTAATCCCTTCCTTTTAAGGGGGTTAAGAAAGGCAAATATGGCAGAAACAACAACATTACGCCTTATGGCTGCAGCTAAGGAATTCAACATCGGTAAAGACACCCTTGTGGATTTCTTGGTCGGCAAAGGATTTAGTAAAGACGATCTCAAGCCCACGTCCAAGCTGACGGAGGACATGTATCGCTCTTTACAGCAGGAATTCCAGGGAGACAAGGTCGCTAAGATCAAAAGCGATCAGATCGACCTGCCCAAAGGAAGCCTGGAAGGAAAAAAGAAAAAAGAAGAAGAGCCCCCTCTTTTCAGAAAAGAAGCTCCTCCAGTCGTAAAGAAACAGGCAAAGGAAGAAGCTCCTCCTCCGGTGGAAGAACCACCGGTCGTGGCAGTCGTCGCGCCTCCTGTGGAAGAAAAGGTGGAAGAGCCGGAAGTCGTAAAGATCGAGGCTCCTGAGCTGGAAGGCCCCAAAGTGATAAATAAGATCGATCTTTCTGCAATAGATTCTTCTACCCGCCCCAGAAAGGTGGCGAAGAAGGTCGAAGAACAGGAACCCGAAGTTATTGCTCCTGAAGAGCCAGCCATGGCGGAGTTTGAACAACCGGAAGAGGTCCAGCCTCAGCCGGAAGCCAAGCTTCCGGAACCACCGGCTAAGGCCCCTGAAAAGGAAGAAGTGCCGGTAAAAGAAGAACCGCCGGTAGTAGAGGTCGAAAAGACCGCACCACCGGTTGAAATAAAAGCTGAGCCGGTCATCGCCGAGTTGCCTCCGCATGTGGAAGAGCCCACGGTCGCAGAAGAGGCAGACGTTCCACCGGTCATCGAAAACATCAAAGCCGAAAAATTGGAAGGACCTAAGATCCTTGGAAAGATCGAATTGCCGGTCAGCAACGATACCCGTCCGAAACAACCGGCGGAAGAAAAAAGGAAACGCAAACGCATTCCCATCGAGAAGAAAGACAACAACAATAATGCAGGCGGAGGAAGACCAGGCCAGCACGGCGCTAATCAACATGGGGCCGGCCAGCACGGTGGCGGTCAGCATGGACATGGCGGCGGACACGGAGCCGGCGCAGGCCAGCAGGGTGGACACGGTGGAGGCGGTCAGCATAGCGGCGGCGGCAATCAGCGTCCCCCCGGTCAGGCACGCATTCCGATCCAACGCAATACCGGCGGCAGACCTGCCGGCGGACCCGGCCAGGGCGGCAACAGACGCCCCGATCCACGTCATGCACCCCGCGAAGCAAAAGAGATCGACAAAAAAGAGATCCAGGAAAAGATCAGGCAGACCCAGGCCAAACTGGCTGGTGCCGGCGGTCGCGGAAAGAGCCTGAAAGCAAAATACCGTCGCGCCAAACGTGACGAAATGGCCGAACAGTCCGGTGGCGAAGACATGATGGATAGCAGGCTGCAGGTCACGGAATTCATCAGCGTCAGCGAGCTCGCCAACCTGATGGATGTGAGCTATGCAGACGTAATCAGCAAATGTATGAGCCTCGGTATGATGGTGTCCATCAACCAGCGTCTCGAAGCCGACGTGATCGAGCTGGTAGCCGGCGAGTTTGGATATACTGTTGAATTCATCGGCATCGACGACGCTGCCGAAATGGAAGAAGAAGAAGAACAGGATGATTCCGAAGATATGGTGTCCCGCTCACCCGTAGTCACCATCATGGGTCACGTTGACCACGGTAAGACCTCACTGCTGGATTATATCCGCAGCGCAAATGTGGTAGCCGGTGAAGCAGGTGGTATTACCCAGCATATCGGCGCCTACCAGGTAACGACAGCTACCGGGAAGAGAATAACCTTCCTCGATACACCCGGTCACGAAGCCTTTACAGCCATGCGTGCACGTGGTGCCAAGGCAGCCGACGTAGCCGTCATCGTGGTGGCAGCAGACGATGCCGTCATGCCCCAGACCAAAGAAGCCATCTCCCATGCACAGGCAGCAGGGCTGCCCATGGTCTTCGCCATCAATAAGATCGACAAGGACGGCGCAAATCCAGAAAAGATAAAGGAACAGCTGGCCGGAATGAATATTCTTGTGGAGGACTGGGGCGGAAAATTCCAGTCACAGGAGATCTCCGCTAAAAAGGGACTCAACGTAGACCTGCTGCTCGAAAAGATCGGTCTGGAAGCCGAGCTGCTTGACCTCAAAGCCAACCCCGATCGCGAAGGCTCCGGCAGCGTGATCGAGGCATCTCTCGACAAGGGCCGTGGTTATGTAGCTACCGTTCTGGTCCAGAACGGTACTTTGAAAAATGGTGACCTCGTAGTCTCCGGCCAGTTCTTTGGCCGCGTAAAAGCCATGTTCAACGAACGGAATAAAAGGATCGAAGACGCTCCGCCTTCCTCGCCCGTTCTGCTCCTCGGCCTCAACGGCGCCCCCCAGGCCGGTGAAAAGTTCAAGGTCTATGAGGACGAGAGCGAAGCAAAAGAAGTGGCCAACAGAAGAGGCCAGATCCTTCGCGAACAGGGTATACGTACGAAGAAACATATTACACTCGATGAGATCGGTCGCCGTCTGGCGCTGGGCAACTTTAAAGAGCTCAACCTGATCATAAAAGGTGACGTGGACGGTTCGGTCGAGGCCCTCAGCGACTCGCTGCAGAAACTGTCTACCGAAGAAATTGCTATACGCGTCGTACACAAGGCCGTAGGCGCCATCACCGAAAGCGACGTTCTGCTGGCTACTGCCTCCGATGCCGTTATCGTCGGCTTCAACGTCCGACCCTCTTCCCAGGCTTCCCGCCTGGCAGAGAATGAAGGCGTGGAGATCAAGACATACTCCATCATCTACAATGCGATCGAAGAAGTTAAGAGCGCCATGGAAGGGATGCTCGAACCCAAGATCCAGGAGAAAGTGGTCGCCAACGTGGAAGTTCGCAACGTCTTCAAATTCGACAAGGCAACAGTTGCCGGTTGTTATGTTCTTGACGGAAAGATCTTCCGGAACGCCAAGATCCGCCTCGTACGCGAAGGCATCGTGGTCTATCCCATCGGTGAAGGCGCAACAGCAGAACTCCAGTCGCTGAAACGATTCAAAGATGACGTCAAGGAAGTGGCCTCCAGCATGGAATGCGGTCTCACGATCAAGAACTTTAATGACATACGCGTTGGAGATATCGTAGAAGCCTACGAGGAAGAAGAAGTAAAACGCACGCTCTAACTAATTTTTTGTTAAATACCCTCCATTCGGGGGGTATTTAACATTCAAAAAGATAGCTTTGGCTACTCGAGCCTTTCAATGCCTTACCAATATGCTTAAAAAATTCACACTTTTTGCTATCGCCCTTTTTGCAATACTCTCCGGAAGTTTTGCCCAGCAAAAAGTTGTAGCCGATAAAATTGCCGGTATAGTAGGGGATAAGATCATTCTTAAATCCGAGCTGGCTATCGCCATCGCCGACATGCAGCGCAACTCAGGCGGCGCAGATATAAAAGGTGTGGATGAATGCACCATCCTGGATAATATGCTGATCCAGAAAGCATTGGTATTACAGGCTGAAAAAGACTCCCTGCCCGTCAGCGACGAAGAGGTCGAAGCAGAAGTAGACCAGAAGATCCGCTACTTCATACAGATGTACGGCGGTAAGGATGCCTTCGAACAGATCGCTCAGCGTACCGTCTATCAGGCCAAACAGGACTTTATGGCCCCCATCCGCGAACAACGTCTCGCGGATGCCATGCGTAAAAAGGTCGTGGACGGCATCACTATCACGCCTACAGAAGTAAAAGATTATTTTGAAAAGATCCCGGAAGGCAAAAGGATCTTTTATGAATCCGAATTACGGCTCAACCAGCTCGTGATCTATCCCAAGGCCAGCCGCGATATCGAAAAGCTGGCGATGGACGAGCTCAACGAATACAAGGCGCAGGTAGAAGCCGGTACGAAAAAATTTGAACTCCTGGCCAAGATATATTCCGATGATCCAGGCAGTAAAGAAAAAGGCGGCCAGATCGAACTCAACCGCAACGACAGTAAAATGTGGGACCCGGTTTTCTTCTCCACCGCCTTCCGTCTCAAAGAAGGCCAGGTATCTCCCGTCATAAAAAGTAAATACGGTTATCACATCATCCAGATGGTCAGCCGTAATGGCGATGATATCGTGGTAAGACATATCCTGAAGATCCCGCAGATCACACAGCCCGAAATTGACGAGACCGCCGCTCTGCTGGACTCCATCCGTTCACAGCTGATAGCAGGCACCATCAGCTTCGGGGAAGCCATCGTCAAGAATACACCCATCGATGACCCGCAGCGGTCCTCCGCCGGACAGGTCATGGGCAGAAATGGTACTACCTTCCTGTCTATCTCCGACCTTGACAAGGATATGGTCCTCCTGTTAAAAGGCGCCGATCTCAAACCCGGACAATACTCCAAGCCCGCCGTCTTTACCGACGAAAGAGGTAAAAAAGGCGTTCGCATCGTACAGCTGCTGTCAAAAACTGAACCGCATCGCGAAAACCTCCGGGACGACTACAACCGGGTCGCCCAGCGCGCCCTTGAGGAAAAGAAGTCCTCGGCCCTGGAAAAATGGTTCCTGACCAAGATCCCCACTTTCTACATTATGATCGATGGCGACTACCGGAATTGCGCTAATCTTTCCAAATGGCAGACCAACGCCCCAACCGCAGGTAACTAATTAGCCGATTACCCGCAATAGCGGGTAATTTTATTAGGTATAAACCCTTATTGCCTCCGAAATAACTTGTTATTTCGGAGCGCATATCAGCTTCTTTAGTAATTTGTCGATTAGACCCAGAGCGGACCCCGCAGTTCGCCCAAACAACTCAAGTATGCTAAGTAGTGCTCAAAAGTCCGTGCCTACGACAAAGCAATTTAGACAACCTTATTATATGGATATCGCCCAGGACGGGGCTATCGAATCGACGTGCGCCCGCTTCGCCGCGCTGCTTAAAAGAAGAGGTATTCATAATTTTTTGGGGGCCAGTGTATTGGAAGTATTTTCCCGCCTGGGAAAGACAGACCCCCAGCTTACTCCCGAAAGTATAAATGGCGACCTGCCCCGTACCATCGACCTACCCGTCCAGGTTCCGGGCGCCAAATCATTTATCATACGCTGGATCCCGATCCCCCGTTACAGCATGGGGGTCGACGCCGGCGGCTGGCAGCTCACAGGGCTGAAGATCTATGCCGACCCATTCCCCGCACCAAAAACCAACGATAGCCTCTCCACCGCCTATAGCCATTCCGGAGACAACCTCTCCCTTGCCCGGAATTACGCCATCAGCGACCAGGTATCCGATATTATCGTAACAACCGACACACAAGGGCTCATCGTATATTGGAACAATGCCGCGGAAAAATTTTACAATATACCTGTCCGTGAAGCAATTGGCCAACCTCTGAGTCAGCTCATCCATTACGACTATGTAAATACCTCCGAAACAGAAACACAAAGAACACTTCGGGAGAAGGGCTTTTGGGAAGGAGAAGCGACATATGTTTCCAGTGCCGGAAAAAAATCGTACCTTATTTGCTCTTTGCGTTATGTCAGGGATAGCGATCGGCGGATCACCGGGGTCATGGCCCTCAATAAGGATATTACCGAGATCAAATTGGTGCAGCAGGATCAAAAAAGAGCAGAAATACAGCTACGTCAATATTCAGAGCAGATTGCCCACATCCTGGAAAGCATAACGGATGGATTTTTTGTATTGGACCAGCACTTTAAGGTAAAACTTTGGAACCATGAGGCAGAAAGGATCACACGCCTTTCCGCAGAGGAAATGATAGGAGAATCTATCCTGGAAAAATTACCGGAGCTGGTCGATACGGATACCTGGCAGTCCTTTCACAAAGCTCTCAAAAAGAAAATGACGGTTACCTTTGAACAATACAACGAACTTTCGGATCGCTGGCTCGAAATGAGCCTCTATCCATCCGACCAGGGGTTGTTTGCCTATTTCAAAGACGTGACCACCCGGAAAAAACAGGAGGCATTGCTCGCACTCGAGAAAAGAGTGCTCGAGCTGAATACCAGCAAACGCATGAGCCTCCAGACCCTTCTTAATTATTTTCTCAAGGGCCTCCAAAAGATCTTTCCGGGTATGTACTGCTCGGTGCTGACCCTCGATGACGACAGCCTTTGCGTGAGACTGCTCTCCGCCCCCGGATTACCCGCTATCTATGCCCATGCTATTGACGGCATGCCCATCGGACCCACTCAGGGAAGCTGCGGCACCGCCATGTACAGGAAAGAGACGGTCATCGTCAGCGATATAGCCACCGACCCACTCTGGAAAGATCATCGCGACCTCGCCCTGCAATTCGGCCTCCGCGCCTGCTGGTCGATGCCCGTCCTCGACGACAAGGACGAAGTGCTCGCCGCATTTGCCGTCTATTACGATACAGTCAGATCTCCGACAGATGTTGAAATGGACATTATCGAAAGAGTCGCAAACCTGGTGGCCATTATCATCGAAAGCAAAAAGGCAGAAGAAGAATTGAACATCAGCAACGAAAGATATACTCTCGCAACAAAGGCTACCAACGACGCTATCTGGGATCGTGACCTCTACACAGGACTCTGTTTCTGGGGCGAAGGCTTTTACCACCTCTTCGGCTACAAGCCGGGCGTCAAGGTCCGAACTGGAAAATTCTGGGAATCGCATATCCATCCCCGTGACCGCGACCGGGTGGTGAAAGGAATGACGAAATTCATTGACCGGAGAGACAAAGGCCTCTGGCTGGAAGAATACCGGTTTAAAAGATCCGACGGGGCCTATGCCCTCGTTTCAGACCGGGGCTTTCTGGTCTTCAGCAAGGAAGGGAAAGTCCTCCGGATGGTCGGCTCCATGCAGGACGTGACAGAGAAAAAGGAAATGCAGGAGAAATTACTGCAGCAGGAACTCAATAAACAGAAGCTCATTGCTCAGGCAATGGTAGACGCCCAGGAGAAAGAAAGGGCCGAGATCGGAAAAGAACTGCACGATAATATCAACCAGATCCTTTCTACGACAAAACTCTACCTCGAACTGGCAAAAAATGACACGGGCGAAAGGCTCAGCCTGATCACCCGCAGCGCCGGAAATATCCACAATGCCATCCATGAGATCCGGAATATCTCCCGGTCCCTCGTCCCAGCCAGCATCGGCGACCTTGGCCTGCAGGATTCCATCATCGACCTCGTCGAAAGCATACAGACGACCCGCGCCATTCATGTTGAATTCTACCCTGTCGGCAACTTTGATGAGATGATCAGCGACAAGGCCAAGCTGATGCTTTTCCGGATCATCCAGGAACAGATCAACAATGTCCTGAAACATTCCGACGCGCGCAATCTCATCATCGAGCTGATCCTTGAGGAAACAGACAACAATATCGAGCTGAGCATCACCGACGACGGAAAAGGCTTTAACCCCGAAAAGGTCAGGAAAAATGGACTCGGATTGTCCAATATCATGAGCCGGGCAGACCTTTTTGGCGGAAAAGTGACCATCCAGTCCTCGCCCGGCCATGGTTGTAAACTAAGAGTACAAGTACCTTTCCCAAGGACACACCCGAGAGAAACGAGGGGTGCGGGCGAAACCCTCAACAATGTTGAGGGGCGAAGTTCTCCGCCAATCAAAAAACCTGGACCGGCGATGAGCTAAGTTCAACAATAGCCACTCCCCGGGACAACACAAACCAAAACCAAATCTTAAAACAATCCTATATGAGCAAGATCAATATCTTAATTGCCGATGACCACAAGCTGATCAGGGAGACCTGGAGTTATATCCTGAATAGTGATGCACGGTTCCAGGTGATAGCCGAGTGCGGAGACGCACAGGAAGCGGTCGAACTGGCAAAGACCAAACGCCCTCATGTCGTTCTGATGGATATCAATATGACCCCATTCTCCGGACTTGAAGCCACCCAGCGTATCCGCAAGATCTCTCCCGGATCAAAAGTGATCGGAGTCTCTATGCATTCCCAGCCTGCCTACGCCAAAAAAATGCTGCAAATGGGAGCCCGCGGATATGTTACCAAGAACTCTTCCAGGGAAGAAATGATAAAAGCCATCCTTGAGGTCAACCATGGCAACAAATACATCTGCGACGAGATAAAAAATATCATCTCCGAACAGCTCCTTGACGAAAAAGAAGATTCGCCAAATATCAATGCGCTGACAGAGAGGGAGATGCAGATCATTAATTTTATTAAGGAAGGCCTTTCATCCAAAGAGATCGCCACCAGCCTGAATATTTCCCTGAAGACAGTGGAAGTCCACCGCCATAATATTCTTAAAAAGCTGAAACTAAAGAACTCTGCTTCGCTCGTAAACTTTATTAATACAAACGCTACATATATTTAGCTCATTGCTAAACTGTTATCTCTTTGGGTCACCCCAAAAGGTATGGGTAAACACTTAAAATTGACTGAGTTTTCCCTTATAGCAACCAAATCGGGGCCCTTTTTCTTTTTAAACCAACTGCTTTGACGGATTTTTAGGGCCTGAAGCCAAAATGAAGAATTTTTTATCCAATCCTTAGAAAAGCCAGGGGATTTTCGGTTCCCAAAAAGAGTGTTCAAATTCCTGTTGTACACCGCCCCCAAGCCTATGAAGACTGGGGGTTTTTTAACTGAAACCGCCCTATCCAGACCCCAGGGTCCCCCACTCCCCTCAATCACCTATCCACCATAACCCCCGCTTAACCTCGCCCTGCGCACCCCCTCGATCGCCTCCCCAAACCTTTTATAGCGTCTCCAATTTCCCTAACAGTGTTATTCTTTTCTTTTTCCTTAACGTTTTAGTCACTAACTTTGCGACTTCTTTGGCGGACTTGGTTCGCCGGCCGAAGGCCCATCATAAGCCGTGCAGCGGGGATGGGTTAAATTCGGAACAAACCATCCCCGGTGCACCAACCTCATGAGCGATGCAATAAAACATGAATGCGGGCTGGCATTCATTAGGTTACGCAAGCCGTTCTCTCATTATCTGCAGCAATACGGCACTGTCCTCTACGGTCTCAACAAACTGTATCTGCTGATGGAAAAACAGCACAATCGGGGACAGGATGGCGCTGGTGTCGCCTCAGTAAAGCTGAACATCGAACCCGGCCACCCCTTCCTGCATCGCATCCGTAGCGCCAACAACCAACCCATCGCCGACATCTTCTCCAGGATCATGGGAGAAGTAAAAGAGCTGGAACAATACCAGCCCGATATCACCAAACATCCCGGCCTCATGAAAGGCCATATCTCTCATGTAGGCGAACTGCTTCTGGGCCATCTCCGCTATGGCACCCAGGGCAGGAACAACGCAGAATTCTGCCATCCCTTTATAAAAAGAAATACTATCCCGGCCCGCAACCTTGCCCTTGCCGGCAACTTCAACCTGGTCAACACCGACGAACTGTTTGACCTCATCGGCATAGATCCGGGTGAATTCCAGAAACAGAGCGACCTCGCCGCTATGATGGAGGTCATCCATCATTTCATCGTCAATGCCGATGAAGCCGCCCCCGGCAACCTGGACGTCGTCGGCCTCCTGCGCAAAGCTGTTCCGCTCTTTGACGGTGGTTTCACTGTCGGTGGACTGCTTGGCAATGGCGACAGCTTCGTCTTCCGGGACGCTCATGGCATACGCCCGGCATATTACTATATAAATGATGACGTCGTCGTAGCCGCTTCCGAAAGATCTGCCATCCGGACCGTCTTCAACGTAGGGGAGAACGAGGTTATGGAACTGATGCCCGGAAAAGGACTCATCGTCAAAGCCGACGGACAGGTATCCGTTGAGACCATCCTGGAACCAAAAGAAAGACGCGCCTGCAGCTTCGAACGGATCTATTTCTCCCGGGGCAGCGACGAAAAGATCTATCGCGAACGCATCGCGCTGGGCTACAACCTCAGCGATCAGATCCTGACCGCCATCAATCACGATCTCAAGAATACCATCTTCTCCTTTATTCCCAATACAGCCGAAGTAGCCTTCTACGGACTCTGGAAAGGTATGGACGACTACCTCGAAGGCGTTAAGATCCAGCGGATCCTGTCCTGGGGCAATGATATCAACAAGGATAAGCTGGTAGAAATGCTCAGCCGGAAGATCCGCGTTGAAAAAGTGGCGATAAAAGACGTGAAAATGCGCACCTTCATAACGGCAGATACCAGCCGAAACGAAATGGTGCAGCACGTCTACGACGTTACCTACGGTACGGTACAAAAAGGCGTTGATACGCTGGTCGTTATCGACGACTCCATCGTCAGGGGCACAACCCTGAAGGAAAGCATCATTCGCATGCTCACCCGCCTCGAACCAAAAAAGATCATCGTCGTCTCCTCCGCTCCGCAGATACGTTATCCGGATTGCTACGGCATCGACATGAGCAAGCTGGGTGACTTCGTCTCCTTCCGGGCTGCCATAGAGCTCTGGAAAGAAAGAGGGAAAGAGAATTGCCTGCAGGAGTTTTACGATCGCTGTAAGGAATTGCAGCGTACCGGTCAGCTACATACGGAAAACGTCGCCCAAAGAGTATATCAACCCTTTACCGATCAGGAGATCTCCGACAAGGTCGCACAGCTCATAACCCCACCCGAGGTCGACACACCCGTACAGGTCATCTTCCAGACGATAGATTCCCTGCACAAATCCTGTCCCACCAATACCGGTGACTGGTATTTTACCGGCAACTATCCCACTCCGGGGGGCAACAGGGTCGTCAATAAAGCCTTCATGAATTACATGGAAGGAAAGAATGTTCGCGGATATTGACCATTCCGGGAAAATATCTTAGGGACAAATTGGGGTTATCAGAGAAAATCCTTAATATTACTATAGAAGTTTCATATAGTTTCGCACCCCCCTTAAAAGATCTGTCTGGTTAATGCGCTCGTTAGTAATGTTTGATTGTTTTCTGTCTTAGAAAAAACCAGGCGTTATGAAGAAAGTTTCTATTATGATCGTCGACGATCATACGCTAATTCGTGAAACATGGAGTTTTTTATTGGGAAAGAATGAAAACTTTGATGTTGTAGCTGAATGCGGTGACGGCGAACGTGCCATTGAACTGGCCCGGGATAAAAGACCTGACGTCGTACTGCTCGACATCAATATGGCTCCGATGAGCGGTTTTGATGTCCTGAAGATGATCCGCAAGTATTCCCCCGGCTCCAAGATCATCGGCGTGTCCATGCACTCCCAGCCGGCTTATGCAAAGAAAATGCTTCGCCTCGGAGCAAAAGGCTACGTGACGAAGAATTCCCCCCGCCAGGAAATGCTGGAGGCCATCGCCGAGGTCAGCAATAACCATGTCTACATCTGCCAGGAAGTAAAGAATATCCTTTCGGACCAGCTGCTCAACGGCGACCAGGTCAATCCGGATATCAATAACCTTTCCGACCGCGAAATGCAGATCGTCAGGGCACTGAAAGAAGGCCTCTCCTCAAAGGAGATCGCCTCCGACCTCAACATTTCCCTGAAAACAGTGGAAGTGCACCGGCATAATATCCTGAAGAAATTAAAGCTGAAGAACACTGTTTCCCTCATTAATTTTATCAACTCCCAGGCGTTCGACATCTAGGAAATCTACTCTATTTTGAGTAGCTTGAGTATAATTTGATTTCCGGATGAAGACCCTATTGATAATAAGACATGCGAAAAGCAGCTGGGACAGCGTTGACATGAATGACTTCGATCGACCGTTGAACGACAGAGGCAAACGGGACGGACCCGTCATGGCTGAACGATTGATAAAAGCAGGCGTCACCATCGATCGTTTCGTTTCCAGCCCCGCCAAAAGAGCCCGCCAGACCGCCACGATCTTTATCGAAACCTTTGGTAAAAAAGCAAAGGATATCCATTTTATCCCTGAGCTCTATCACGCCTCGCTCGAGGTCTTCAAAACGGTAGTGGCCGGTCTCGACGACAGGGATAATTCCGTCGCCCTGTTCTCCCATAATCCGGGCATCACGGCATTCGCCAACATCCTCAGCTCGGTCAGAGTGGATAATATGCCCACCTGTGGCGTTTTTGCGGTAAACAGCCCCGCGGCCGCATGGAGTGAATTCCTCTCAGCCTCACCTCAATTCTGGTTTTTTGATTATCCAAAGTCTGGCGGTCACGACTAAGCCGCCCGGTCGCATCAGTTATCCTTTTAACCGCCCGATCACATCCATGATCTCTTTTTGTAACAGCTGATCTCCAGTCCCCGGATCAGGGAGTCTCTCCCTCACCATCACATTTGCTGCCTCCATCACATCCGGCAGAAAAAACCCGTCCTGTTCGATACAGATAGCCCAGCCTTTCTGCGCTAAATAGTTCCCGAGATATTCCTGTTCCGTCTGACCAGGAGTAGGGACCAGGATCGCACGCTTACCCAGCCGCATAAGGTCCATGACCGTGCTGTATCCACTCCGGCATATGACCTGCCTCGCCTCCCGGATCACCACTTCCAGCTCTGCCGCCGGTAAATGATTATAGATCGTTATCCGCGGCGGCGCCGGCAGATCCACATCTTCCGGCACCCTATCATCCCGCGTCCCCCCATCCCCCCTCAACCCCGCATCACCCGGCAAACCCCGCACCAGCACCACCCGCCCCGGATAGTCGGTCACCTGCTCCAATATTTTCCTTTCCAGCAAAGTCCGCTGCGGCTCCGGACCCGACAACAATACCAACAGGTCAAAGCTCGTCTCCGGATCAAACCCACCCGCACCCCCAAACCTCGACAACCACCCGATATAACGGACAGGGATAGCCGGCAACCTCGCCGGGTGCGACAATTCCCCCGCCAGCCCATCCGCCCCCTCCACATCCGGTACCCAACACAAAGAGAAACGGCGGATAAAGGAATAATTCATCCGCTGCAAAATGCGGTCTGCCACAGCCCCCAACGGCGTTCGGATCAACAGCTGATGCGTTATAAAAATAGAAACAACTCCCGGCGAGTAAAGCCCATAACGATTGTCCGAGATGATCAGATCGGGCTGCTCCCGACCGACCCAAACCCTTAACCAGGCCTTTTCCCGATTGATGCGGATCAATATTTTCGGGATCGAGCAAATAAGCTGAAAAACAGTCATGGCGCGGTTTTTGCCATATTTGATGCCGTAACCTGGTAATTCTACGGTGTCAAGATCAGGGATTTCACGAAGAAGAACAGTCTTCTGCACACCTGAAACTGCAGCGACAACAATACATTTCTGATTTATTAATTCTTTAATTATTGGAATACATCTGGTTACATGGCCAAGCCCCCAATCAAGCGGTGCTATAAGAACTTTTAGCCTTTTAGCATCCGGATTGTTAATTTTTACAGGAGTTGACACCTTCGTATACTATTTTCAATACAAAGTAGTTAAATTAGTAGGATTAATCTCATGAAAACCATAAAGGCAATATTGATTCTTTTGGTATTATTTAGTACAATTGCATTGACTAGCTGCAGTTCCGGTCGAGGTATGGGTGGTAGCAGTAAGAAATGCGGTTGTGGTATTAATAAAGGTATGTCTGGTTATTAAAATCTAATAGAAATGAAAGCTTGTAACAGGGATTTGCTTGTTCTGGTGAAAGATGAACACATGAACGAAAAGTCAATGGAGCGGGAATTGGAGCAATTAAACGATCTGCTGTTCCACTTCGAGACTATCGAATCGTTCTGCACCGCCCACGAAGTATTTGATATCAATCGCCACAAAACACTCTTCAAACGCGATAGCATCCAAAAGATCGTCCGTCAGAAAGAACTGAAACCCTTCTTCTTCATCTGCAATAAAAACTAAGCAGAGATCAATACAAATCTACTTTCTCCCCTTTAATTTAGCTTACTCATCGCCTCCCGCAACTTCCCGATCATTGCTGGGATATCTTCGAGCTTACAGGTGCCTACAGAAAGCCGGTACCAGGGCGAAGTCTTTGACGCTCCAAACGCCGAAAAAGGAACAATAGCCAATCCAGCCTCATTTAACAGGTACGACGTGACGTCCGCCTGGTCCTTTATTACCGAACCATCCTTCGTCTTCTTCCCTTTCAGGTCGATTTTTACGGTGAGATAGATGGCTGCTTCCGGCGCCAGCACATCCACATTGAAGCCCTCTTTTCTCAACTCCACAAACCCTTCATAGATCTGCTGCAATCTTGCCGATACCGCCCCCCTGAAAGTCTTCAGATAAGCGTCGATATTCTCCTTTTGTAACAGATACACCGCCGTCGCCTTCTGCTCGGCCATCGGCGCCCAGGAGCCGATATGCGTCATGATCGCCTTCATCTTGCTGATGATCTCCGCGGGACCAAAAGACCAGCCCACTCTCACTCCCGTAGCAGCAAACGCCTTGCTGACAGCATCGACAAAAACAGTATACTCCCGCATGGCAGGATATAGCGAAACAGGATTATAATGCTCTATCGAGCCATACGTCAGCTGCCAGTACATCTGGTCATACAGCACGAAAAGCTTTTTCTCTCCGTCGCCCCGCCGCGCATTTTCTTCCAGCACCAGCTCACAGATGGCCGAAAGATCCTTACGCGAGATCGTCGTACCCGTAGGATTCTGCGGCGAACAAAGACAGATCAGCGTAGCCTCCTTCACATGCGGGCGAAGTGCATCCGCCGTCGGCATGAAATTGTTCTCCGCCGTCGCCTCTATTACAACATGCACGCCTCCGTTGAGATGTGTATAATGGTTGTTATTCCATGAAGGCACAGCATAAATGACCTTATCCCCCTCGTCGATCAGAGTCCTGAACAAAGAATAGATCAACGGCCTTCCACCACTGGAGACTAATATTTCGTCTACCCCATAAGCCAGGTCCTCCCTGTCTTTTAAAAAGACACCAATAGATTCCCGCAGGTCGAGATTGCCTTCCGCAGCCGGATAATTGGTGAAATGTTTTCTATAGGCATCGACGATACCGTCTTCCAGTTCCCTGGGAATGGGAAATATAGCCGGATCAAAATCGCCTACCGTAAAATTGTAGATCTTTTCCCCTTTTCTGATCTTCTCTCGGATCTCTCCACCCAATTTGACAATTTCAGATCCGATCAATGTTTCAGCCAGATGTGACAACTTCATGAATGATACTGTTTTAAAATGTCGGCCGTAAAGGTAGTTTAATTATATCTTTTTAAAATGCCGCCCGCGCTGCACTCACCCCCCGCAATCCACCCGACCCAGGCGATACGCCACTTAATGCCCCGAGCATCATCGCCATATACGGCACAACGGGTATCCGAAACCTGGCATCAAAAAAAAGGCCGCAGTCCATCTCCAGCCGGAGAGGCGTACAGCAGCCGAGCAGATAAAAGGCGGCAAAAATTAAAATAAGAAAACGCTGACCTTCCGGACGACCAAAAAAAGTGTAGGGGAGACGGTCGTTTAAACCCATCGCGCCGGAATTTGGAGCCAACTATCGGAATCGAACCGACGACCCTTTCATTACGAATGAAATGCTCTACCAGCTGAGCTAAGTTGGCTTTTGACCCGCCATTGACTAAACCCGGGTTTATTGCCCCAGGCCCCGATAACGGCGGATCGGGGTGCAAAAATACACTCAAAGTCCTTTCGTCGCAATAAATTTTATGATAGCCGACAAGTCCTCCTCTCCCAAACCCTCCGCCGCAGCCTGCCGGAAACTCTCCTCTACCACAAGCCCGCCGGGACTATGCATCCCCTGCTCTTTGACCAGCCGGAGATCCTTGGCCATCAGCTTCAGCGCAAAAGCCGCAGGATATTGATCATTCACAAAATTAGGCGTCTTCAGTTTGGCAAACGCACTGCCCACAGCACTTTCATTTATGACAGCCATCATCTCCGCAGGCGCCACACCCTTCTCCCGGGCAAAATTCACCGCCTCTGCCAACCCCTGCATCGTGAACGACAAAAAGAGATTGATAGCCAGCTTTGCATTGTTGCCGGAACCCTGCTCACCAAGGTGAAAAGAGGCCTTCCCCAGCTTTTCAAAGATTGGCGCCGCAGCCTCATAAACCGCCTTCTTTCCCCCAACCATTATCACCAGCTGCCCCAACTCCGCCGGCTTGACGCTGCCCGAAACCGGCGCATCCAGATAATCCACTCCCCTGGCCGCCAGCTTTGCAGCCAGCTCCTTCGTCGTTGCCGGGGACACCGTGCTCATGTCAATGACCACCCGGCCACCAGCTCCAGCACCCGCCAGCAAACCATCCGGCCCCTCATGCACCTGCCTGAGGGCATTATCATCAGCCACCATCGTGATCACCGTGTCCGCCTTCTCCCACAACTCCCCAGGACTACCGGCCACGCTCGCCCCAAGCTCCACTAATGCAGCTGCCTTCGCCACCGTCCGGTTATAAACGCTAACCTCAAATCCCGCCTTGAGCAGATTCTTTACCATGGGCATGCCCATATTACCAAGTCCGATCCATCCGATCCTTTTTGTTGCCATATTTCCCTGATTTTAATCCTCAAAATTATCGATTGCACATGGGACCTTGACTCCTAATAATTTACTTATCCGAGTCGCCGGCACCGGCGGCCCAATTCGTCTCCGCATCCTGCGCCTTATCAAAATCAAGAACCACCCCATTGATACAATACCGCAACCCAGTGGGCGCCGGCCCATCATTAAAAACATGCCCTAAATGCGACTTGCACCTCCCGCACATTACCTCCGTCCGGTCCATCCCATGACTATGGTCGGCAGCATAAATGATACTACCCTTGCTGACCGGCTCATAAAAGCTGGGCCAGCCGCAGCCGCTCTCAAACTTTGTGTCGCTCCTGAACAGCGCATTCCCGCACACGGCACAGTAAAAAGTGCCGATCTCCTTCGAATGCTCAAAAGGACTGCTCCCCGGCCTTTCCGTGCCCTTGAGCCGTGCAATGGCATAGACATCCTTTGGCAGGATCTTCTTCCACTGGTCGTCGGTCA
>Ga0310811_10001805_pt1 | contig 26606 bp, 37 predicted proteins | sample YCmetagenome_FD_207642 | JGI IMG/M metagenome (GOLD analysis project Ga0310811, IMG submission 207642) | Soil microbial communities from experimental microcosm in Duke University, North Carolina, United States - YC | ecosystem: Engineered > Artificial ecosystem > Soil microcosm > Unclassified ... | reverse complement strand
TTACACGCGATAAGGGGGGTTATCACGTGTAGATCGGCCTCAGCCAACGGTTTGCTCGAGCATTTGGGCGTCCAAATCGACCAAACTGAACCCTGGAGGGCCGCTGAGACAGCTTCGCCAAGCGTGCCCTCCAGGTCGGCGTAGCGCCAGATGCGCGAGATCCGACGGCAGCGCTTCGCCAGCGATACGGATCAGTCGGTCGGCGGGACTGCGCGGGTCGCGATGCTGGTGCCGTCTCCTGGCAGGCCCCTCCCCTTCCCGGTCGCGCGATCCTGCCACCGCTCGCCCAATTGGGGCAGGCGCCGCCGCTCCGGTGGTTGCACACGCTAATCAGACATTAGCGTGGGTGATAGCCATTCATGTCATTGAAACAGATAACACTCTTCCCCCTAACATGAGAATCGAGGCCAATTTCTGCCTTGTCGAGCGACGCAAGCAGTGGACTCTACTGACGCTCCGCAGCTCTGGGGAAATCGCTCTTCGCCGTATCGATTTGATGGGTCGAGAGGGCTTGATACCCAATGGCAAGCGCGAGATGCCCGTCCCGGCGCCGGAAGGGCCTGAGGTATGGGCGGAGTTGGCGCCCAATGGAGTCGGCAGCGACGATCACCTTATAATATCGATGTGGCTGCATGGGCGAAGCGCCAGCATTCGGCGCGCCTATGAAGCGAACTAATCGAGGTTCGACGTTACCTAAAGACGTCTCTACGTAACGACTTTCTTGACGCGCTGGTCGGTCCCACTGAAAGGCTCCACCGAGTTCGGAAAAGCCCGGTTCGCGTAAGGCGGACGAGCAGGTCGCGAAGCGGAGTCGGATAAGGACAGTTGCGTCAAAGAGCGCGATGAAGGCCACTTAGTGGTCATGTTCCGTTCCTGGCCTTCAGCCACAAGCTCGTCCCTTCTCCTCGCCAGTCTCACGGTAGCGCTTGGCTTTGTATGCAATGACATCCTGCGGCAGTACGCGACGGGGAGCGCCCACCATATGGCAGGAGAGAGCAGCCGAATGTCTGTGGGAGCCGTTGCGGCCTCGGCCTCACGTGCACGCTCCCGCGGCCACTCAGCTGAGCAAGGAATGTTCTCATGCCTTTCAAGTCTTTAGATGCACGAGGCTTACGTCGGTATGTGGTTACATAACGTTGTCATGGCGTAGCATTGTTAAGTATGGATACGGAGATGACGAACGATCGCTCGGGCAGTCCGGCCAACTGGTGATTGCGTGTTGCGAAGCGTGACGTCAGCGAATGGACGCCTCTGATAGCCCTCAGACCACATCTCCCGGACACGGGCCTTCTCCCAGCTGTCCAGCGAGCGATCTCCCCTCCCCCGAAGCGTCAAAGCGATCGGTCGCGCCAGGTTCACAACGAACAGTCTCTGGTGAGCCCCGGCCCCGGCCGCCCTTACGCGGTGAAAATCGCGGCCGCCCAATGGATAGGCGATGATGAGGGCACCGGAGCCCCCTCCCCTCTTCACCTCCAATATCACCGCATCTACTGCCATCTGCCATCGGATTGGATTGGGAAGGTCTTCCGGGCCCGCTAGATCGTCGCCATCAAGGAACTTGGCATTCGGCAATAGCTTCGCCAGAGCGGCTCCGACGGTGCTCTTGCCGGATCCTATCGTCCCGTTCAGCCACACGATCCACATTCCTCGGCCCCTCATCTGTCCGCCTAACTCGGTTGTCCAAGCAAGCCAGGTGCCGGCCGTCATATGGCTTTAGAACTGGCACGGATACGTGATGGCGTCCGCCCGTTGTTACGGCATGATGAGAATACGTATCGTTGAGGTTACGTGCTGACGTATTCCCCTCCCTCATCAAAGGTCGCGACCTCGCCCCCCTCCTTGACCCGAATCGCATCCGCAGTCTTCTTTACGACGACACGTAACGACGCTCACACGTAGGAATATCTGTATGACGGTGCTTACCGTTGCCAGCAGCAAAGGCGGCCCTGGCAAAACCACATTATGCCAAGTGCTCGCCGGTAGCCTCTCGGGCCGATGCAAGCTGGTCGTCCTAGATGCAGATCCAACGCAGGCACTGTCTAGATGGGCTTCGACGACCTATGAAGGACCCGCGTTTGAAACGATTGCTGAGCCAGACGAGACGCACCTTGCTCACCTGATAGGTACCAAGGCCGAAGATGCCGATTTAGTGCTCGTGGATACTGCGGGCTTCGGAAACCGCGCCGCAACGGTGGCGATGACCTCCGCGGACGCTGTTCTGGTTCCGACACTCGCCGGCGAAGCCGACATCACCGAGGCTGAGAAGACCATTCGCCTCGTGGATGGCCTCGCCAAAGCTGCGCGGCGGGAACGTATCGTTGAGGTTACGTGCTGACGTATTCCCCTCCCTCATCAAAGGTCGCGACCTCGCCCCCCTCCTTGACCCGAATCGCATCCGCAGTCTTCTTTACGACGACACGTAACGACGCTCACACGTAGGAATATCTGTATGACGGTGCTTACCGTTGCCAGCAGCAAAGGCGGCCCTGGCAAAACCACATTATGCCAAGTGCTCGCCGGTAGCCTCTCGGGCCGATGCAAGCTGGTCGTCCTAGATGCAGATCCAACGCAGGCACTGTCTAGATGGGCTTCGACGACCTATGAAGGACCCGCGTTTGAAACGATTGCTGAGCCAGACGAGACGCACCTTGCTCACCTGATAGGTACCAAGGCCGAAGATGCCGATTTAGTGCTCGTGGATACTGCGGGCTTCGGAAACCGCGCCGCAACGGTGGCGATGACCTCCGCGGACGCTGTTCTGGTTCCGACACTCGCCGGCGAAGCCGACATCACCGAGGCTGAGAAGACCATTCGCCTCGTGGATGGCCTCGCCAAAGCTGCGCGGCGGGAAATTCCAGCCAGGCTGCTTTTTAATCGGGTCCGTCGGACGTCTCTTGCTCGCCATGCGGAGGCGGAAGCAGATCGTGCAAAGCTTCCGCGGCTCGTGTCGTCGCTCTCGGACCTCGTGGCCTATGGTGAGATGTCATATTCGGGACGAACACCGACGACTGGGCCAGCGGCGACCGAAGTTGCAGCGCTATTAGCCGAACTTGATAAGCTCGGCTGGCTGCCTACATCACCACGTAACGACGTATGAGTGTCACCACATGAAGGCACCATTGAAGACTCGACGGCCATCGCCTGAAGAAGCCCTGGCTATCGCGTCCAGCACAGCTCCACAGCATCCTCCGACTCAGATAAGCAACCAACCTACGCCAGTGAACGGGGGAAGGGAGGGGGCCCAACTTCCGACACCAGCTACGCCGCTGGACCCGGCCACAACGCTAAACCTCCGTGTCCGCATGTCGACAATCGAGGCCATCATGGATGCGGCGAAGGAGAGGGGGCTCACCATGAAGCAGGTTGTCAGCCATGCGCTAAGGGACGCGGGTATCTCGGTAGCAAAAGCGGATCTCGAAGACCGGACACCGAGAAGAAGATGACTTATGTACCGCCGTAAAGACATAGCTACGGCGGTCTGTCTATACGTAGTTACGTGTTTGATGACATCGGCAATCACAATCTGGCTCGAGGCAAAGACAATTTTTCCAATTGTCGAACAGTTGCCCAACACCATTTAATGAGCGGTTCGGCCTGTTCGTGGGCTGAGCCTCGGGGACCTCGAGTTTTCTCAGTGGGGCCGAGGGAGGGTAGAGCATGCTTGTCGAACAAAATCTCAAAGGTCATCGGATCCTGGTGGTCGAGGACGAGTATTTTGTCGCCAACGACGCAGCGGAAGCGCTTCAGGAAGCCGGCGCTGAAGTCCTGGGGCCAGCTCGGACAGAAGATGCCGCTATGCGGGAGATTCAGGATGGAACACCTGACGCTGCCCTGTTGGACGTCAAGCTCGGCTCGACAACGTCATTCATGCTGGCGGAAACCTTGAAAAACCGCGGCATTCCGTTCGTCTTCATCACCGGCTTCGATCAGAACATGATTCCTCCGAAATTTCAGGGGATCGATCGGCTCGCTAAACCTATTTCGCCCCAAAAAATTGTCGAGGCCCTAGCAACTCTCCTAGAAAAAAGCTCCAAGTTCGCCGACTAGAGCCCATCGCCTCGATGCGGAGCTTGCGTCGGTACGACGCCACGTAACGACGTGCTGCCATGATGTGAGCGTCCCATCGACAATGCTATGGAACCAGAGAGCGCCAGGACGGGCCTGCTCTTGGCCAATATCCGAGTCGCGCCCTCCGGGTGGGGGGTCTGGTGAGGGATGGCCCGCGAGTCCTGCACAGAAGGGCAGGGGGGGTTGGTGAGAAATCTGGGGGATTTGGTGAGACCAACCGACGGTAATCCGTCAACTTCCGAAAGTTATCCCGGGGCTTCTGGTGAGCAAACTAATAGAAAGACTTCCTAATACTTCTTCAAATAGCCCACTCACCAAAACCCCCAGGGACATCCCTCTGAAACTCAGGCAGATTTCTCGGCATGAGAGGGTGATTCGATGGGGTCGATCCACAAACTACTCGAAGACGAAGGAAAGCAGGCTGCTGTTGAGCAAGGCCTCTTCTCGCGAGACGTCATTGAAGCCGCCGCACAATATCTCTCTGAGGAAGATAACGCACTAGCTTGTGCCTACTCGGGCTGGGCCCAATGTGCACTCCCTCACCGCCGTCAGCCTGAAGACAAGGCTTGGGGTGTAAGCTCTGAGCGAATGCGCCTCGTAGTGGAACCGGGTCGGCGTTCGATCGGTAATACCGACGAGCTCGAATTCGTCGGCGTCCCCTTTGGTTCCTATGCTCGCCTCATCCTCTTGTATCTCCAAACGCAGGCTCTCCGCACCAACTCACGCGACGTCGAGCTAGGTGGCAGCTGGCGCGCCTGGATGAGCCGCATCGGCGTCCCCTGGGGCGGTAGCTCAGGAAAAGCGGTTAGGGAGCAGGCTGAGCTGATCAGCCGATGCCGCCTGACCTTCCACTTCCAGGGACCGTCCGGTCGTTCTGGGTTGGTAAACCAGAGCGTCGTCGACGGTGCCTGTTCCTGGAGTCAGAAGAGCAGGGGAAGCAGGGCCGGCTCAGCTTGGAGACGGCAAAGCTCAGCGAAGGCTTCTTTGAGGCCCTGAAGAGGCACCCGATTCCTCTGGAAGAGGCGGCAATCAAAGCCCTGGCCAATAACTCGGCCGCGCTCGACTGCTACATCTGGTTGGCTTACCGACTCCATTCCCTGACCGCACCTCGTCTGGTCACCTGGCAGGCCCTGAAAGCTCAGCACGGGGCTGGGTTCAAAGAACTCTACCACTTCAAGTCCAAGTTCCCGGGCGTGCTGCAGCTGGCCCTCGCGGTCTATCCCGGAGCTAATGTGGAAGTGACTGACGTCGGCGTGATTATCAAACCCAGCCGTCCGCCGGTGGCTCCTCGCATGATCGGGGTCCGATAGCCCTCACCAAACCCCCCACCCCGCACCGGATGAGGTTGTCGATTTGCATTACGGCGTTACGTGACGATGTACTATTGACCGATAAAAGCCGGCAATCAGTTAAGCGCCCTCAGACTCCAAACGAGCTGCTGGCTCTGGTTGATGCGGTACGCCAGCGGCCCCCTCCGCGAGGGCACCGGAAGTGGACAAAGGGATTTCTGACTTTTCGGGGTTAACCTCTACTTGCTCCCGTTGGTGGGTTCCAATCGTTGGCGCTAGAAATCCTCCCCCCTCGGCAAATCATCTTCACCGTCGCCGCTTCAGGCTTTAACCCAAGGGAATCAATATGAACTTCAACGACTTGATCGCGGCCGTGTCCGCCGATACCGGCATGGCAAAAGAAGGGATCAAGAAGATCCTCGAGGCCTCGATCGCGACGCTGGCCGCCAAGGCTGTTGCCGGTGAAGATGCCGTGCTACCGGGCTTCGGGCAGTTCAAGGTCAAGGATGTGCCTGCCCGTCAGGGCCGCAATCCGAGCACGGGTGCTGTCATCGATATCCCGGCCTCCCGCAAAGTTGGCTTCACGCCGGCAAAAGCCTTGAAGGACGCCCTGAAAGCCTAAGGCAACCAGGCCTGGGGCGTCTCAGGCCCCAGGCAGTACGCTTCTGGGTCATGGCTGTGGCAACAACCTCTCCGAACGGCCATCACTTCATGGGGGCAAAGACGCCATTCTGCTGGCGGTGCGGACGACATAGCCGCAGGTGGTGCAGGCGCATTTGACATGCCGGCTGGCCTGCTTGCAGGGCGCGGTCGTGGTTGGGGCATCCTCTGCTCGCGATCGGCCTCTGCTGCCTTCCTATCCGCTTCCAGGCGGGCATGGGGGGCCTGCCGCCTCGAGGATCGACGCGATCAAGGCCAGGAAGGCTGGTCCTGGCTCCGGCGCCCGCATGGGGCCGGTGAGGCCGACGCCGCGTGCCACGCGGCGGTAGAGGCCCTTGCCGACCGGGATGCCGACGGCCGCCTGGATGAGCTCAGCGTCGAGCGCCGCGATGACAGACAGCGCCAGGACGCCTTCCCCCTTCAGCCAAGTCGGGGCGGACGAGGATCTCGGAGGTGCCGTCGGCGCTGGCCATGCTGTCCCGGCATTCACCGGTGGCTTTGGCGCGCCTGCCGCTGGATGGGAAACCGATGGCAATACGCAGCCGATCGGGAAGGGGAGCGCCTAGCCGGGCGAAGGCCGACCGGAGACGGTTGGAGACATCGTTAAGCCAGCTTCCCGGTTGGGGTGATGGTTGGGCTGGGGAAGAAAGACAGCAGACATGGCGGACTTCCGGAGCCGTTGATGACGGCATCTGGCTCCGGCAGACGGTTGCGAATGGACAGCGCCCCAACTTCCGCAGGGATCACGACATCACGAGGCTTTGCGGTAAAGGGGCTTGCTTTCTGGGCACCGGGTAAGCTGCTGCCGACTGAGGATGCATCCCGATCCGTAGAGCGGCTAAAGCACTATTGGCCTGCCTACGACGCTGATTCCGCAGGCGTGTCGAAAGCTCAGGATTTTCCTCACGTACGGCAATCCACCGGGCGACATCTTGGTGCCAGAGTCCGTTTGGGATGGCGTCCTTGTCGTGACAGGGGTCATTTGGATCCATAAACCGGTCGAGACGTTCGGGCAGCTTGTAAAAATGTTGTCTCCACCATCGCAACCGGAGCTGCGCATGACAGTAGGAGCGAACATCATAGGGGTTAAAGAACAGGATAGCGGCTCCTCGTGACGCAGCCCGCAGCCATGACCATTCGGCTTCCGCCACGACCCGCTTCGCCGCCCGCATGACGGCCGCACGATATTTTTTCTCGATCGGGGGAAGATCCGAACAGACAGAGGTCACCAGATCGTCGAGTGAAAACGATCTATTCGGGCTGCCCCTTAGAACAGAGATAACAGCTGTTTGGAGCTTTCTGAAAACTTTATTCATCAGCGTTCCCTTAGACGTTGCATTGATTGGGAAACACAAAAAGAACCCTCAACGGACTAGCTGCATGCGGATCGAATATCCTATGCAAAAGGCTACGGGGTATTGGCCCGCGTTCCCGGTCGTATTTGCAAAGGCATTCCATTCTGCACCGCCCTGGCGTCCTCTTCGGACGTAAAGGGACCGATGCCGGGTTTGCCATTGCTGACAAGATAAAAACCGTCATCGCGCACACGATTTGACTCCTTGGAGATCCACTCGATCTGCATGCGTGGACGATTGTCATGCTGAATAGAAAAATTATTGCTCATGAGCATCTTCATCCGACACCTCTTCCCGTGCGCTCTGATAGAGGACAGGTCCACACACATCTAGGTCGAATGTGACGATTATCCGGCTGATTTCTCTTTAGCGCGAGTCTCCTGGACAGCCGGATAGCGGGCTGGTGCCTCGAGCTTTTGTGGGGCAAGCGAGGGCTTCAGTCTCATATCGAAACGCTTCATCGAAGATCGTAACGCATCAAGTCGCATGGAATCGCCCTCAGGCAGTTCCAAAGGTCGCTTTCGAGCCCATGAACCCGCCATCTGACGGGCCATTCTCACGGTGTATGACAATTTTGGGAGGGGAGGAAGAGCGTGAACACACTCTCCCTCCGTTTGGACACCAAGGAAACTGACCAACTGCGTTTGGGAAACGCGGGCGAGCAATCACAAAATTCGGATCCGGCTGCATCATCAAAATGCACCTTTTCGTGAAGCCATCTTTCTTCCTCCTCGCTCGCCCAACTCCTTGCTGTACGGCCTCAGCAGCGGTATCGGCGCCTTGGCGACCGCGGCGCCCCCGCGACATCAGTTGCGGTAGGGCCATGACGTTGCCACAACCCGACTGGTCCGGCCAAACTGGCAAGGCCCGTCGCAGTCCTAAGGCATGTGCTCTCGAAGCGTCGTCACTATTTATTCGATCTGCCTGCAGCCTGCCGGCACTTATTTGCCGAGAAAGATATAGTCCGCGGTGTAGGGTTGAAGATGAAGCGCACCCTTGGCCGTGCAGCTGCCCGAGAAAGCCCCACCTTCTGTGTTTATCCGTTGCACGGCAGTCACGCCGGTCAAGGTTCCATTGCCGCCATGGTCGGTGGCTTTAAGGCGCAGCCAGGCGACATCCTCAGTCTGAGCGCCTGGCGCCTTGCCGACGATAGCGCCCTTGACGAAGCTGCCGTCATTGAAAAGCCATTCGGGTCCGGCGAAGTGCCGGCCCACCGTCTTGGACCCTTGCAGGAGAGTCGCGAGTGGCTCGCGGAATGTCCATGCAAGCGTGCCGTCAGACCCCGGTTCGCAATCATAGATCTGATCGCCGAAGGCGTGAACCTGCGCGACGATACGCAACCCTGGTGCCTCGATTGCGGCCGGCAGTGCCGCAGCGGCGGCCAATGCAGGCGTCAGAAGGGCCAATCCGAGCGTGGCGGCCGATGGCATTAGCCGACGAGAAAACCGGTTCATGGAGATGCCTTTTCTGTCCTGGGGATGCCCGACGTTATTGCAACATGATTGCGGATCAATACCCGCAAGGTCATTTTTTGTGACGAATCGAGGCTGTGCTTGCAACCCGGTCATGATGACATGGCTATGAAGCTATTGGCCCAGTCACGAGCGGCCAAGGCGCGCGACCGTGCTTCGGGCACCGCCAGTCTTCGGGCTTCCGCGGAGTCGCGGAGAAGACCACAATTATGGTATAAACGCGGGCAATTTCAGTTGAATGCTCGAGAGAGCGGAGCTCTGCGCCCAAGTGGACCCGCGCGGGAGTGAATCATGAGCGACTGGGTTGATCTTGACCTTCTTGATCATTTCCTGGTGTCCGACGCGGCACCCGAAAACAGCATGGGGCTGTCCGATCTGGACGGATTCTTGACCGGCATTCTCATGGGGCCAGACCTGATCATGCCGAGCGAGTGGCTGCCGCGCGTCTGGGGCGGTGAGGAGCCTGTTTTCGACAGCATGGAGCAGGCCCAGGAAATCCTGGAGGCGATCATGGGGCGTTACAATGAAATCGCGCAGAACCTCGATGGCGGCCCTGATGATCTCAACCCCATCTATTGGGAGAATGCCGAGGAGGATATCGTGATCGCGGCAGACTGGGCGGAAGGATTCCTCGAGGCGATCGATATGCGCCGAGAAGCCTGGCTGCCGCTCATCCGCGATAAGAAGGTCGGGATTATGCTCATGCCGATTCTTGCACTTTGTGGCAATGAGGATGGTAATGCCGGTCTGCCCATTGACCCGGAAACGGAGGCGGAGATTGCGGCCGAAGCGGCCGAGATGATCCCGGTTTGTGTTTGCGCCATCCGTGACTTCTGGCGCGGCAGGATGGGTCAGAAGTCAGCGATCCGGAACTCTCCGAAGGTTGGTCGCAATGATCCGTGTCCCTGCGGTTCGGGGCGGAAATACAAACGCTGTTGTGGGGCAAACTGACGCACTGAACGGAGGCGGGTGATGACGATCGATATCGACAGGCTGACGGAGGTCGAACTCATCGACCTCAATCATCGTATTGTGGAACGGCTGCGATTTCTGCAGCAGATGCGAGCGCATGCGACGATGCTGGATTTCAGGATCGGTGACCGGGTGACGTTCCAGCCGCCAGGAGAACCGGAGGTCACGGGCATGCTGACGCGCTACAACAGGAAAACGGTGACGATCATCACGGAGGACGGCCGGCATTGGAACGTATCGCCGCATTTCCTACGCAAGCAGGTGGCCTCCACGTCGGCAAACCTCTCGGGAACCAACGTCGTACCCCTGGACAAGAAGCGCTGAAGACCAACCTGTGCACTGCGGCTTATAGTGTATTCAGTTGCGCCATCAAATCACCCTGGCAGAGAGGTTTTGCTGGTACCAAAGCGCCAACTCTATTACCCTTCCCGGGAGTTGCAGATCAGGCGTCCGGACATGACCCCCTCTCAGCTCTCCTTCCCACAGTCGGCCGAGCTGTATCGCCGGTGCAGCTTGGCTGACCCAGGCCTGGTCCTCGAGAAGAAGTGGAACATGAGGCTTCGCCCTGCTGCCGCAGCACAGACAGACCGGCTCGCCCGACCACGCAGCCTCTCCCAAGAACTCATAGGGCCGACACTGGTGTCGTGCTATTCGCGCCTCTTTCCGGGGGATTGTTGTGAAGCCTGATCCCTTGCAGCTGGCGCTTTTCCCCGAGACCGTGGCCCTCACGCGCATTCGGCCCGAACACAACGAGCGGCGTTTCTACCACATGGAGATCTGGCCCGACCTCTTTGGTCGCGCCCTGCTGGTGCGGCGGTGGGGCCGCATCGGCACCGAAGGCCGTCGCCGTCTCGATCCTCACCCTGATACCGGCACAGCCCTCAATGCGCTCGCTGCCCTCGCCCGCCGGAAACGCCGCCGCGGCTACCAGGATCGCATCGCGTGACCGGACCCCCAAAGGCAAAAGGAAGAATGGGGCGCTTCCCCCCATCACAGCGGCGCTCGAACCGCGGGCGGCGACGCTGCGATTCCGCCAGGGTGCCGCACGCCCAGCACTGACAGTCCTTCCCCGAAAGTCCCCTCGACCGTCAGCGACAGCCTCACCGACAACCAGGAGTTCGGGAACATTTTCTGATGAGGCAATGCGACCGGACAAGTTGGTTGACGCGCTACATCCCGGCCCACATGCCTCACCAAAGGTTTCCATCACGGCTTCGAAGTAGCGATCATCTCCGGCGGAATCCCCCGTGTCCGGAAAGCCGGAAGCCTATTGCGATCTGCATCGCAAGTGCTTGAGGTCACGGATTAGCTAAGCTAGACTAGATCAAGCAGCCGAGGCAGATTTCCATGCAGAACGTCAACATTCACGAAGCAAAATCCCAGCTCTCGCGCCTCATTGAGGCGGCGGTCAGGGGTGAAGAGGTCGTGATCAACAAAGCTGGCACACCGGTCGTACGGATCGTGCCGGTTCAGAGCAAGCCTGCTATTCGCTTCGGCTTGATGCAGGGCGAAATTAAAATCGCGGACGACTTTGACGCGCCCTTGCCGGATACCCTCCAGGCAGCATTCGAAGGCCGGTAATGCGGCTTTTAATCGACACACATATTTTCCTGTGGGCAATGAGCGGAGATACGAAGCTCACGGCACAGGCCAGGATCGTCATGACCAGGGCCGAAGTTGTTTTTGTCAGCGCTGCGAGTATCTGGGAAATCGCCATTAAGGCATCGCTCGGCAAGCTTGATGCAGACGTGCACAAGCTTGCCGCTCAACTCACGTATGCAGGTTTTCGGGAATTACCGATTACCCCCGCGCACGCCACAGCCGTGTATGATCTGCCCCATCACCATGGTGATCCGTTCGATCGGATGCTTGTCGCGCAGGCGATGACGGAACCGCTACACCTCCTGACAGCAGATGAGAACATCTGGAAATACACGAACCTCGCAATCAAAGCCTGAGCTTTACTGGGCACTAAAACCAAACTGAGCCACGTTCTACGCCCGATCCTCTGCGCTCTCACAAGCTGATGTTCGGTTGTAAAACGAGCTCTTCGATGAGACTTGCCGGCATGGCGGCGCCGATGATGCTGGTCTTCGCGACCATCGGTCCGTGCTGGGGGCAGAGGGGGCGGGCCGATGTCATCGACCCACTTGCGTGCGGTGCGGACGGTATAGCCGCAGGTGGCGCAGGCATATCTGACGTGCCGGCTGACCTGCTTGCGTGGCGCTCAGCACCTTCGGCCTAGTGCAAGGGCTGACGCACCTGATAGCCACGGTGCTAGTTCAGATGGAGCCGCTACCGACGCGTATGACAACTCGGAGCTTCGAGTTGCTTACGCAGGCGGTGAAACATGGTTCGCCACGATGCTCCGGAAGTCCTAAATGCGATCGAGGAGGCCAATCCTTATGCCAGCGCGGTGCGGCAGCAGTTCCTCGATCTCGCGGCCCAGATGGACGCGGCGTTCTCGCGTGAGCGTCCCAAAATCACGCACAGGTAACAGAACGTGCGTAGGTGTTGAGCGTCAACCATGTTGCCCGGTCGGCCAAGATGGTTGTCGCTCAACACGGCCGTCCAGTAGGCCTCAACGAAATCAAGACGCCGTCCGAAGAAAAATCCACGGGTGGCCTCTTGCATTGGCGATGGTCGTCCCTCGAGAGGGCTACTGCTTACTTCATGAACTGATCGACATTGTCCTTGGTCACGACGTCGAGCCCAACATACTGGATCGGATCGACCGTCTTGCCTTCCTTTAGCTGCAGCAGAATGTCCATCGCCTTGGCGCCCATGGCATAAGGCTGCTGGCCGACCAGGGCGGCTACTTCGCCCCGCTTCAGTTCGTTGAGCTCAGCCGGAAGCGTGTCGGCGCTCACGATCGTCAGCTTGCCGCCGTCGATCGCCGCCTTGTTCTTGTTGTAGAACGCGTCATAGGCATTTTCGGTGAAGAGCGGCCAGCCGCCGACCGCGACGATGGCGGAGAGGTTTGGATTGCCGGTCATGAGATCGGTCATCTGCTGGATGCCGAGGGCGCTATCGTCGTTGCAGAAGGTCGGCGAACCGCTGATTTCCTTCCAGCCGGCCTTGCCCAGAACGTCGCGCACGCCCTTGAGGCGCTGATTGAGGTTTTCCGCCGCCGGGCCGCCGGAAATCATAGCATAGGTGCCGGCCGTCGGATGCGCCTTGATCAGTTGCTCGCCGAGATATTGGCCGAGCTGCAGGTTATTGGTGCCGACATAGGCCTGGCGCTTGGAGTCCGGCGCGTCGGCGTCGAAGGTGATGATGGGAATGCCGGACGCACGGCCATGGGCGATGACACGCTGCACGGAGCCCGCATCGGCGACCGAGATGGCGATGCCGTCGATGCCGCGGGTGATCAGATCCTGAATGGTCTGCACTTCCGCGGCCGCGTCCTGATTCACCGGGCCGATATAGGTGCATTTCACATTGCCGAGCTTCTTGGCCTCGGCCATGCAGCCATCCCGCGAGAGGTCGAAATAGGGGTTGTTGAGCGACTTCGGCACGATGGCAAAGTTATAGGTCTTGTCTGCCGCATGAGCCGGCGTCATGGCCGAGACAGCGATGGTCGCGCAAAGCGCCGTCGCGCAGATTGCCGTGGAATAGAGCCAGGTCTTCATCTTGGGATCCTCGTTTTTTATTGCTGAAAATTAGTGAAGGCGTCGGCCTCTCAGACGATCGACGAAGACCGCGGCAATGATAATCGCGCCAACAAAAGTTCCCTGCCAGTAAGTATTGACATGAGCAAGGACAAGACCGTTGCGAATGACTTCGATCAAAGCCGAACCGACGATGGCGCCAAGCGGGCCGCCGACGCCGCCGAGAAGATTGGCGCCGCCGATAACCGAGGCGGCGATAATGCGCAGTTCGTAGCCATCCGCTAGATTGGCTGGCACCGATCCGAGCCAGCCGGCGACAAGAATGCCGGCGAAAGCTGCCGTCAGGCCGGAAATGACATAGACCCCCGCTTTGATGGAGGTCACCGGCACGCCGGTCAGCCCGGCCGCGCGCTCATTGCCACCGATTGCGAAGACATGCCGCCCGCGCGCCGTGTGATGCAGCATCACCGCCATCAGGATGGCGAGGAGAATGAGATAGACGAGCGGCACCGGCAAACCGAGCAAGGTTCCGTCGGTCAGCCGGAAGAACAGGTCGCTGTCGGCGCCGGTGATATTCACGCCCTGGCCGCCGGTGATTGCGTAGCAAAGACCACGCACGATGCTGAGCATGCCGAGCGTGGTCACAAAAGGGGTAAGACCGACTCGCGCTATCAGCAGCCCGTTGCAAAGCCCGATGAAGCCGCCCACCACCATGCCGCCAATGACGGACAGTGCCATGACGGCACCCGGAATATGGGCAAGCCCCGTGGTGCCCAGTACCTGGAAGATTAGGGCGGTGACGATGGCGGAAAGCCCCATGGTGGAGCCGACCGAGAGATCGATGCCCGCCGTGATGATGACCAGCGTCGACCCCAGAGACACGATGCCGACATAGGAGAAATTGGTCAGGACGTTGGAAAGGTTGCCGAAGGTCAGAAAGGTCGGCGCGATCAGGGAGATGATGATGATCAGCAGTAGCAGCGCTAAGCTGACATAGGCTGTCTGGCTTGCGAGGAATCCGCGTGAATGCCAGGGCATGCGGGTGACATTGGCAAAGTCACTCATGAAAGGCGCCACCTTCTGCAAGACAAAGCGGGCGTGAAAGCGTCTCGGACAGGGTTGTCATGCCATCTCCACCGCGCCGGTGATGAGGCCGGTCACTTCCTGTGGAGAGGTGGTGGCGATCGCCTTGTTGGCGACGACCCGGCCGCGACGCATGACAACGACGCGATCGCAAATATCGAAGACGTCCGGCATGCGATGGCTGATGAGGATGACGGCGATGCCCTGATCCCGAAGTCGCCCTATGAGAGCGAGAACTTCCGCGATCTGCCGAACGCTGATCGCGGCCGTAGGCTCGTCCATCAGGATGAGTTTGGGCTCGGCCAGGCGCGTGCGCGCAATGGCGACCGCCTGCCGCTGGCCGCCGGACATGCGGCGCACTAATTCGGTTGGCCGCGTCTCGCTCTTCAGTTCTCTGAACAGTTCGGCCGAGCGCCGCTCCATGGCGGCATGGTCAAGCAGCTGAAACGGGCCGATACGACGATGAAGTTCGCGGCCGAGAAAAATATTGGCCGATGCGGTGAGATTGTCAGCTAAAGCCAGGTCCTGGTGAACCACTTCGATGCCAACATTGCGGGCGTCGATCGGTGCGTGGAAATGCACGACGTCGTTGTTGAAGCGGACGGTCCCTTCGCTTGGCGGAAAGACGCCGGCGATGATTTTGACGAGGGTGGATTTACCGGCACCGTTGTCGCCCATAAGACCGACGATCTCGCCCGGTGCGACAGTAAAATTGACATGGCTCAGCGCTTGCACGGCGCCATAGGATTTGCCGATATCGGTGAGGTCCAGCAGGCTCATGAGGATGCCCGCTGGATCGGCGCTGGCTGGGCAGGAGCGGGCCAGGCACCAATGCGTAAATGTGGCATCATCAAAAGGCGCCTCCCATTATTCTGACTATTATCCCCGCTGTACTCATATGCGCCAACGGCTTCAATACGGTGCGCAAAGGCAGAGTTCACGTTTTTGTGATAATCTAAGTGCTGCTTTTCTGAAACCGGCGGGTTCGAGGCAAATTCGCTCTAGTGGTGGCTATAGTGCTGCAGGCATGAGCTCCGCCTACCGTCCATCAGCCCCGGCTACAGAGTCCAGCAGAGACAGCTGGAAGCCCGTTGGATAGAGGGGAGGGGTGTCCAAAGCGGGCCTGTTTAAACTGCCCCTGGCCCGTATATAATTTACCGATTGGAGAACTTAGCCCCTCCTATTCACTGAGTTGAAAGTTTCAGCCGGGTTTGTGCATAGGGCGTGGCTGATGGATGCGCCCTTTTCATCAAGATTTCGATCTGGATTTGCAAGCGTTGAGGTTGATGAGACGAAGCATGGCGGGGCATCCGGCCCCGTCGGTCTTGGGCCTGCGGGCTGGAGGCTGCGCGCGAGGCCTGTGAACAGAGCCGCCTCCGGACAGGCCGCGGCGAAGGCGAGCCGAACACGGGAAGCCGTCTCGGTGACGCGTGCGGCGATCTTGATCAGGCGGAGCCGCAGGGTGGTGAACTCGGCTGTGGCGAGCGGCTGCAGCTGGGGGATGGCGTCACGCAGAGCGGCACTCTACCGGCGTGCGACGGGCGGATTGGTCGCCGCGGCTGGGGCGCTGCGAATGGGTGATCTTCCGGCCGCTGTGCGCGGCGCAGTAAAGGACGATGACATCGTCGAACTGCTGCCACCCTAAGTTTATGATGAGGCACGCGTTGGTGCATGATTCCTAAAACTTGCGACAGCCGGAATCGACCCAAGAGCAACATCGGGCAACGCTTTGTCCTTCTTAGAAAGCGGACAGCCAGTCAGGCTGGGACGCCCGAACCAGGATAGTAAATCCATGGCCCAGTTTCGCGTTTCTATCGCTTCGCTACAGCTTGGGGGTCAATTACGATGACGAGCTTGCCATGTGCGCGCCCGTGCATACTGATCTCGACAGCGTCGTGCCAGTCGTCCCATGTGAAGGTGCGGGAAATTGGAATCGTGAAACGCCCTTCCGCCGCTAGCCGCGCATATTTGTCGAGCACGTCGTAGCGATGAACCACACCTTTCTCGCGCCCTGTCGTGCGGACACCAAGACCACCTTCGTCGAAATCGCTGAAACTCATTACGCGGCTCGGATCTCCGTCGACGATTTTGATGAGATCGGGCAGCACACCCTCAGCCCTGGCCGTGTGCAGGGCAAAGTCAGGTGCTCCACTCACAAGGTCCCGGACTCGCTCGACCATTCCCTCGCCGTAAGGCGTAACCTTGGCGCCAAGATCGCGCAGACGGTCCGCGAAGGTTGCACCAGCAGATGTCACCACATGCGCGCCGCGAAGCAGAGCCATCTGAACGGCCGCAAACCCAGTCATTGTGCCGCCACCATTGATCATAATGGTTTGGCCCTCGGACAATTCGAGTAGGTCGATGCTGCGCGTCGCGGTCTCGACAGCCATGGGTAGGCAGGCGGCATCAAGAAGACTGAGCCCATCCGGTACTAAGGCCCAAACTTTCAGAACCGTATATTCCGAAGCTCCGGCCGTGGATTGTCCGATGTAATCAGGCACGCCGAAAACAGCATCGCCGAGACTGATCCCGGCAACACCCTCGCCGATGGCATCGACAACACCTGACACATCGAAGCCGATGCCTCGCGGCGGCGGTAGCGGCAGAAAACCCTGGCATACTGCCCAATCGGCTGGATTGAATGCGCAGGCATGGACCCGAATGCGAATTTGCCCGACGCGGGGCTCCGGAACGGGAACCGTTTCCACCCGCAGAACCTCAGAGGGGTTGCCATACTGATAAACGAGGATCGTCTTCATAGTGGCGTTTGAGCGCAACATAACAACTCCCTAAGCGATGGCACTCAGCGATGAGGGTCGCTCCCCAATGCCAGCTCTTGATGAGGCAGGGCATCGGCGGTAGCGTATCGTCACAAACTGACGTTAATCGTAAAGTCAGCTTATGACAATACAGGATGTGTGAGTTGCCGAGAGATGCCGAGAAAGTGCGCCGCCGCCTTCAGGAGGCAGCTCTCAATCTCTTCCAGGCGCGCGGCTATGATCAGACTACAGCGGCGGACATCGCGGTTGAAGCGGGAGTCACGCAACGCACGTTCTTCCGGCATTTTCCGGATAAGAGAGAGGTTCTTTTCGGGGGCGAAGGGGAGTTTATCGAGGCTCTGACGAAGGCCATCGCAACTGCGCCCGATGGTTCGAGCCCCTGGTCGATGTTGCTCCACGCGTGCAAGGCCGTGGAGCCAATCTTCACTGCGCACCGATCGTTTTCGGAGCCTCGCCGCCTCATCATTGCCGCCAATCCCAACTTGCAGGAACGTGCCCAGACAAAGACCCAAGACGTGATGGTGGCGGTCGCATCTGCATTGCGACAGCGGGGGATGACGGCGAGCGCTGCTAATCTGATTGCTCAAATGGGTATGGCGGCAATGGGCCATGCCGTCATGCTCTGGTTCGAGAATGGATCTGTCGATCTCAGAATCTATGTCGAGCAGGCTTTCAGGGAGGTGCACGCCCTTTCCTCACCCGGCGGAACATCCTCAGGCTGATATGTGCGGTAACTCAACATCGAATGAAATCGCCCGCTCAGATGTCTGCTAAGCGATTTGTCGCATCACAAACCTGACCGCCCGCTTCCCCCCCCCAACCGCGACATTGGTGTCGCGTTTGTCGTAAAACCCGCTACAGCTGGGTTAGGTACCTGTGCCACCTCCCTTGACCTGGTCCCTGGGGCTGCCTCGATAAGGAAAGCGGACAGCAACCAACGATCGCGATGCTGCCAGGCCGCCGCCTCGCCAAGTTGAATTGACTCCCACGTAGCGTGCCTGGAGCCGAGACGACTACTGGCTGGGGTCGTAGCGTGGGCCGGGCTTTCGGCGGCTTTCTTCCTTGATGACGGCTTCCCTCCAAATCCGGCCAGAGATTGGAGAGTTGGCAGAAAGCGACTTAGGCAGTTGATCACACCCCACTAAATCGCCACCTGAGGCTGGCACTTCGAAGCCACAAAGCGAAGCCCAAGTTCGTCAGCTTCACCACGGTGACTTCATGGTCAGTGCCCACAATGTCGTCCTGATCAGCGGTCCCGGCACTGGCAAGCTGCTGAGACGCGCCGCGCTTCCCGGGTCTGCTTCGGCCTTCTGCTTATTCGAAGGCTGCCGGACCGGATACGGCCCAGGCCGACGGCCGGCTGTGTGCAATGACACCCCGTTCAGCTATTCTCGGCCCCATGTCCAGCTTGATTCCCCCAGGGGCTAGAACCTCACCGGCAACCGCCCGCAATCGCGGTCCGATCTTAGCAGCGCTGAAGCCGCGCCTGCCGAATAAGGGACTTGTACTTGAGATTGCCGCAGGCGCTGGCGAGCATGCTGTCTTCATCGCCGCGGCCTCACCCCGCCTGAGATGGCAACCGACCGACCCAGATCCCGACGCGGTCGCCAGTATAGCGGCTTGGCGCAGCCACGCGGCGCTGCCCAACCTGTTGCCCCCATTACAGCTCGACGCCTCCCGTCCAGACGCATGGCCGGTTGATCGGGCCGATGCAATCGTCAATATCAACATGATTCACATCTCGCCCTGGAGAGCAACCGTAGGGCTGATGACCGGAGCAGGCCGCCTGCTGCAAACTGGAGGAACGCTCTTCCTCTATGGCCCCTATATAGAGCCAAACGTTGAAACAGTACCAAGCAACTCGGCATTTGACCTCAGTCTCAAGGCACGCAACCCGGCGTGGGGGCTTCGCAATCGAGATGAGGTTGTGGCACTTGCTGACCAAAATCATCTAGAGCTATCCGAGAGGCTTGCCATGCCAGCAAATAACCTGGCCCTCATTTTTCGCAGGAGATGAGAACAGGTGGAGATAACACGCTCCCACATACTGACAAATGGCTATGCACGGCGTTATCTTGGCCGGGAATAGTCCCACCCCACGAAGGCACGGAAAATGGAGCAGGATTTCTGGCATGCACGATGGCAGAACAACCAGATCGGTTTTCACGAAGGCACACCGAATGCGTTGCTCGTCGCTCATTTCGTGGCCCTGGGGGTACCCGCGGGCGGACGTATCTTTGTCCCGCTCTGTGGGAAGAGCCAGGACATGCTCTGGCTTCGTGCGCAAGGCTACACAGTTGTTGGTGCCGAGCTCAGCCGGCTGGCCGTGGAACAGTTTTTTGCTGAACTAGGACTTACACCAGCGGTCACGCCTGCCGGCCGGCTAGAGCGCTTTGAGGCCGATGGCATTGTACTGCTTGTCGGCGATATTTTTGATCTGGATCCGGGCGTGCTGGGCGCGGTCAATGCCATCTACGACCGCGCCGCTCTGGTCGCTTTGCCGGCACTACTCCGCGAACGCTACGCCGCTCATCTTGCCAAATTGACCAACGCCGCCCCGCAACTGCTGGTGACGTTTGAATATGACCAAACACGCCAAGCTGGACCGCCCTTTTCTGTGTCAGAAGAGGAAGTGCGGAGACATTACGGCGCTACATACAGCTTGGCCCGTGCCGAGACCCGCGACGTGCTAGGTGGTCTCAAGGGAACCTGCCCAGCACAGGAAAGCGCTTGGCTGATGAAAAAGCGAAACCCTGGCGGATAAGCCGTCAGGCACAATTTGCTGAAGGAAGGCGCGTGAGCAGGCCTGGCCAAGCGCAAGCGGTTAAAACCCGTCGAATACACTTCGCCCAATGGCGAAGTGTTTGTGAGGGTTTTCCCGAATTCGCAATATGGTATGGCCACGATTTGGGAAGCTGACGTTCTTATCTGGGCAGCCAGTCAGCTAAATAGTTTTCGAAAGAAAGGGGCGAACGACTCGCCTCGACCCTAACTTTTCAGCATTACGATCGCGCTCGGTGACGCAGTAGAAAAGGATATGCGCTTCGCACGGAAAGCGATGATAGCCGGCGCGGATTTCCGGGCAGGGGGTTCCGAAGTCGGGTTGGCGCACGATCAACGCCATGTGCTGCCTGAGCCGCCTCACATAAGTTTCGGCCTGGTCAATGCTTCATCGGTTAACGGTGTAGTCCCAGATCTCGTCGATATCGAGTTGGGCGCGCGGAGAAAGTGTGAGGCGGCCGGTCATGAGGAGCGCGGCCGGCTCTCCCGCTTCCGCGCGATGAAGGCTTCCACATCAAAGGGCGTGGCCTGGCCGCTTTGCTCGCCTTCAATGAGCGCCGCGCGGAGGGCCGCAAGTTTGGATTCATGTTCTTCCAGCAGCCGGAGGCCTGCGCGCATGACGTCGGTCGCGCTGCCATAGCGGCCTTCCCTGACCTGGCGTTCGACGAAGCTGGCGAAGTGATCGCCCAAGCTGACGGATGTGGTTCTGGCCATGGAAGCGGTCATTGCCATGACAGGGGGCACGCCTGCACACTTCGGCAGCATATCGTAGCGTCAACGGCGCAGGCGGATAGGCCAGCCTACTTTCACGAGGATATCGTCGGGTCCGTTCAGGGCAAACTCATACATACCCCATGGCTTGTCGCTCGGGCCGTCCTTCTCAAGGATTTCGCCTTTGAAGGCGGCCGCGAGGCCATCGACATCCTGCCGATAAAGGTAAAGGCCGAATGGATTGCGGCCAGGCGTCAGCCAGCCCGCGGTAGCGCGGGAGAGATGAACATATCCGCCAAATCCATCGGATAACATGCGGTAGTCATCTGGGCTCTCCTCGCGACGGAACCTCAGCCGTTCGAAGAACCTCTGCGCCGCGTCGAGATCATTGCAGGGCAGGATCGCAGTCAAGCGCTGCTCCATTCAGCTTACCCTTACTGTTATCGCTTTTCGACCCAAGCCGGGCACTTAGCATGGGATTGCGGCGTCCCAAAAGCCGACATACCCTAAGCCTCAGAAGGTGTTGAACCTCCTCGCGACCGGGCGGCAAAGACTGAGCCTCAAGAGGCGCACCATGAAGGTTGGACTGAAGACAGGATTGCTATTTGATTCCAGCCGCAAATCTTGGGCAGGCGACGGTCCCCGTCCTGTCCGCTGGACCGCGTGGTATCCCGCTTCTGATGATGCCATAGAAACTGATGAAAAAACCGACGAGTCCGTCATCGGAAAAGTTGCCCGCGATGCCGTTGTCAACGGCCAGAGGTCGGTCTACCCAACCGTCTTGTTATCCCATGGCACAGGGGGCACAGCCATCAGCTTAAGCTGGCTGGCCACACGTCTGGCTGCAGAGGGATATATCGTCATAGGCCCCGAGCATCATGGCAATGCTCTCACGGAGCCCTTCCATCCAGCTGGCTTTGCCGCTTGGTGGGAAAGAGCGAGAGATCTCACGTTCACGCTGGACGCGCTATCGACCGAAGGCTTCCTCTCGGGCCGGATCGGAGAGGATCTCTCCGTAGTGGGATTTTCCTTAGGCGGCTACACCGCCGCGTGTCTTCTCGGAGCAGTCACCGATTTCGAGGTCTTCAAGGCTTGGGTTCACAGCGTTGGAGCCCGGGGAGGTCCCCCACAGTTTCCGGACCTGCCAGACCTGATGCCTGTCTTGATGATGGACCCGATATTTTTCGAAGCATGGGCGCGGCAATCTCAGTCATACAAAGACGAGCGCGTTCGCCGCGCTGTCCTACTGGCCCCAGCTCCTCCCATTAGGGCTTTCACGCCAGAAAGTTTAGCCGGCATAACGAATCCCGTGACGATCATAGTGGGCGGAGATGACCGCGAGGCACCTGCTGAAGTTTGCGCAGACTGGCTGGATGCTCAGATTGCGAGGAGCCAGGTGCACAATCTGGGCCCCGGGGTTGGGCACGCCACCTTTCTCTGTCTCGGAACAGAAAATGGTAGAACAGAGAGCCCTGAACTCTGCGTGGACAATCTCGGCGTGGATCGAGCTTTCATTCATCAAAGGATCGTTGCCCTAACCCTGAGCGCGCTTGAATCCGGCTCGGACATTTCGCGGCACTTCGATTAGATACTGCAGGTGCTAGTCGGTCTGATGCCGACCCACAGCCGCAATGTCAGAGCTATTTGCTGCTCTCCAGAAGCCGACATAATCTTATCGGCGGCATCAATATCTGGGGGGAACCGGTGTCTGTAAAAGCTACTGTTGAGCCTGCACGGCAGGACGATGTCGCCATGCTATTGAGACAATCCGATCTTGTCGCAGAGTTACTGTACCCTGGAGAATTTAGGCGGCCGATCACCCCTGACTATCTCGACAAACCTGGCTCCCATGTTCTCGTCGCCCGACTAATCGGGAAGGCGGTCGGAATGTGTGTTGTCTTTGATCGCGGAGATGCCACGATAGAAGTGAAGCGCATGATCGTTGATGACAACGCGCGGGGTCGGGGGGCGGGCGCTAGTTTGCTCGACGCGGCACATTCCCACGGACTGGCGCTGGGGGCGCGCCTGGCGCTATTGGAAGTGGGGACACGAAACGTGGAAGCTCAAGCACTCTACCGAAAGGCAGGCTATGTGTTTCGCGGGCCGTTTGCGCCATACGATGCTTCCCGAATCAGCCTTTTCATGGAACGGCCTATATAGCGTTCGGCTCACGTAAAATCGGTCACTTCCTGGTTCACGTGTGGCTAGACTGTTCTCGACCCAAGTCGGCCGCTCCGAGGGGGACCAGCGCTTACGGACGCGGACATCAAGGAGGCCGATCTTCGTAGCGCGAGTGCAAGCTGTCCCACAGCGCCGCGCGGGTGGGGCTGCGGCAGCCAACGTGGGTACAAGTTGCAGTCAGCGTTTCGAGGTCACCCAAGCCATAAATGCTCCCGTCGCATCCGCTCCGATGGCGATGCGCCCGAAATCGGGAACGTCGAACGGCGGCCGGACGATTCTGCCGCCCTGACTCTGAATCTCGGCAAGGCGCAGATCGAGGTCATCGACTTCAAGATAGCTCAGCCAGTGCGGCGGGTCGGAATCGGGAACGATTCCGTGCATGTCAAGAATACCGGCGACCGGCTTGCCCTCCGCCTTGGCGAGCCAGTAGATGCGGTCCGACTGTGGCATGGGCATGCCTTCGAACCTCCAGCCAACTGTCGCGGTATAGAACGCTTTGGCCGCCTCGACATCGTGCGTGTAGAGTTCATGCCAGACGAAATGTCCGTGAGTCACAGTTTTCTCCGCGTGCTCCAGTTGACGGGCGTCGCCTGCCAACCGATCTGACGCCTGCCTCGGCGGCCCAGATCCAGAGGGCGAACGAAACCCCGCGTCCGCCCCAGCATGTCCGCGCGCCACTGGCCAAGATTCGCGAGTTTCGCGTCGATCCGGGCAGATGGCGAACTTTGGTCAGTCATGCACCGGCCTCGATAACTTTCCAACCATTTCCGGAGGGATCTCGGAAGTTGGCGTCAACGTTGCCATAGCGAGCGATTGGCTCCTGGGTAAACTCGACGCCTCGCTCGCGCAGCAACACATAGGTAGCGCGGCAGTCGTCCACCGCCAGGACCAGCGGCGGCATCGCGCCCTTCGCGACAAGCTCGTTCAGCGCCTGCGCGGTTGCCGCGTCGTGCACCGGCGCCTGCGGTCGGAACAACCCGAGCTGGAACGATGGTTGTTCCGGGTGCCGAACCGTTAACCAACGGTAGTCGCCGTTTCGCTGGTCCGTATGCACACGGAAACCCAGTTTGCCGACATAGAATTCGTAAGCTTCGTCCTGGTCGCGCACATACAAACCGACTACCTGGATGCCCTCGGTCATGCGATCTCTCCTCCGCACCTCTCCGCAAGCGTATCGCTGAACGCATGCCTACGCTTCTCCAAAACTGCTCTTGTGAGGTCAGGGCGTTGCGCGGCGCTCAGGTAGCAGGCCGGCACCGGGCCCAGCCCTTCCGTCTGCTGCTGCTCCCGAGCGCGGCACTCGCTCGGGCTCTCACCCGTCACTGCGCGGAATATACGCCCGAACGTGCCGAGGCTGGTCCAGCCGGTGTCGAACGCTATTGCGGTGATGGGAAGATTAGTGTCGCGCAGCATGGCCTTGGCGCGCTCCAGGCGGCGCGTGAGCAGATAGCGGTGCGGTGGCACGCCGAAGGCTTGGCGGAAAGAGCGGGCAAAATGTGCCATGGACACACCGCTAACGTTGGCGAGACGATGGACGGGCCAATCCTCATGCGAGAAAACATCCATACTGTCCTTGGCGCGCAAGAGACGCCGCAGCAACGCCGGGTCTTGAGGTTTGGCCACTCTTGCGTCCTTGCCGGCCGATGATACCAGCTGGCTAATTGTCACATTCATCATAAGCCGACTCGCGCAGGAGATCGAGTGGCGGAAGGCCTCCGAGCATGCCATCGCCTGAACGTCCGCTGCCGGCGATCGTGGTCCAAGACTGGACAGGGCGAAAGCCCCCCAAGGTAGTCATTTATGTTGTTTTGCCAACATTATGATCCACATTAAAACCTGATCCGTTCCACTTCGTCCTGAGTCAACCGCTCTTTCGTGCGATCATAGAGCTTGGTTGTACGCGGGCTCTCATGCCCTGCCATTTCTTGAGCGTGCTCGAGCAGGCCACCATTGGCGAGATAGGCCGTAATCCCAGTCGCTCGGAAAGAGTGGCTGCCGATTGGCGCGGTTATCCCAGCCGCGGCCGCCCGCCGTCGGATCATGCGCCAGGCATCGGGCTGGCTCATCGGCAGCGCGGTAAGCTCCGTGCCAATATGCCCGGGTGACGTTCGAAAAAGCATAGCTTTCCGATCCTCGGCTATACCAGCCGCATCGATATAGGCATGCAGCGCCTCGGCCAGAACATGATGGCAAGGCATGGAATGCTGCTTGCCGCCTTTTTCGTGCAGGCGAACCGTCCAGCCGACGCCCCGCGGCCGTAAATCCTCGACCTTCATTTTCAGCGCCGCCCCGATCCGCGCGAACGAATAGGTGAGGGTGGCGATCAGCGCACGGTCCCGTAGGTCCCGAACAGTATCGCGCGGGATGGCATCGAGCAGACGGCGCCATTCGCCGGCCTCGAGCACGGGCGTTACCCCGGTTTTGACGACGTGCTTGGGACCGCGGACGGCCGCCGCGGGATTGACCGGCACCACCTGGCCGGTGACCAGCCAGTCGAAGAGCATGCGGATCGCCGCCAGCTGCTGCTTTACGTCCGGCGCCGAATGCGTCTGCTGCCGGGCCTCGATATAGGCCGCCACGTCATAGGGCCGGATCGTCCCGAGCGCCCGGCCGCGCGCCTCGCACCAGCCGAAGAAATGCCGGCAGGCCCGCAGATAGGCGCGGCGCGTGTTCGGGTTGCGGATGTTGGCCGTGAAGAAGTCGATGAAGCGCCAGGCGGCTTGCTCGCCTGCCTCAAGGACCAGTACCGGCACGGTATGGCCGCCCGCGTGCGGCGTTAAAGCCGATCCGACCGGAGCGACCGCTTGGAGATCATCGCTCATGGCCGCGCCTCTGCGTGTGTTCAACCAGCGCGCGAGCGCGCAGACTGGACGTCCAGCGAAAGTTGGTGCGATCCAGAGCGTCCAGGGCCTCCGGCAAGTCCAGCAAGCCGCGACGCGCCGCCCGCACCAGGAGCCCGAGGGTGCCGGTCACCACCAAACTCAGCGCGTGAGCGGCTGCGACGCCGGCGCGATCATCCAGGAGCACCAGATCTGGTTGTTGTTCCATGGCCAGCGCGAGAGCGGCGCGCTCACCGGGATCCAAGGCCGCATCGGTTTGAGCGAGCCGATCAGGCCGCGCGGGATGGACCGAGAGCCAGGCCGGCGGTGCCGCGATCCATTCCCGCACGGGGTCGGGCGCGCTCGCATGGGCCAACTCGTCGCGCACCGCTTCCGGAACCGCGACCTCGCCGAACAAGGCATTGAGGATATCGGCATGGCCGAGAAGGATCAGATAGTGCAGCGGCCCGGTATCCGCGACGGCGCGCATCCGTCAGAGACCGATGCGATCCAGGTCCTGCATCTGGCTGTCGAACTCCGCGACGGTGATCCCGTCAACGACGCCGTGGTCCTTGAGGAAGCCGTCCAGCTCGCCGCGGGTTGCAAAGCCCAGCAGCTGCCGCAGCGCGGCCCGGGTCAGCCGCCCCCCCCGATACTCCTCAAGGGCCAGCGCCTCGACCACGCGGCGGCCAAGCTCGGCTTCGGAGCCGAAGCGGGCGGCCAGGTCGTCCGGAATGGGCACCATGATGGTCATGGCGAGAGGCTACACACCCGCGCCCCCTAGCGCAAGCTTCCCGCATGATAAAGGACGTTATCATGCGGGA
>Ga0310811_10001804_pt1 | contig 26610 bp, 23 predicted proteins | sample YCmetagenome_FD_207642 | JGI IMG/M metagenome (GOLD analysis project Ga0310811, IMG submission 207642) | Soil microbial communities from experimental microcosm in Duke University, North Carolina, United States - YC | ecosystem: Engineered > Artificial ecosystem > Soil microcosm > Unclassified ... | reverse complement strand
CGGCAATAACGCATGGTATTGCGATCCTGCCGATCCGCAAAATATACGCTCGGCAGTAGAACAGGCAAGCCTTAGCGATTATAATGACACCCTGCACGAAGCGATACTAAAAAAGTACACCTGGCAACAGGCTGCCCTGGAAACTTATAAAGCTTATCAAAATATTAACTTATGAAGAACTTAAAAATTGCCATTTTAGGAACGCGCGGTATCCCGAATCATTACGGGGGGTTTGAGCATATATCTGAATATGTATCGGCGGGCCTGGTAAAACGCGGGCATTCGGTAACAGTTTATAATTCGCATAATCACCCTTATAATGCCAACACATGGAACGGTGTCAATATTCGCCATTGCTACGACCCGGAATACGTGATAGGGACGGCCGGCCAATTTATTTATGACCTGAATTGCCTGATAGACGCCCGCAGGCAAAAGTTTGATGTCGTGCTCCTTATGGGCTATACAAGTTGTTCGGTATGGGGTAAGCTATACCCGCCAAATAGCACTATCATTACCAATATGGACGGGCTCGAATGGAAACGTTCCAAGTATTCAAAACCTGTACAGCGTTTCCTTAAATACGCCGAAAAACTGGCGGTAAAACACAGCCAGTTTTATATTTCCGATTCGAGGGTGATCAAAGAGTACCTGGAAAACAAGTACCGCATTCACAGTGAATATATTCCCTACGGCGCGGATGTCTATTCAGAAAAGGAGCGCGAGCAGGTAAGCAAAAATGATGCATTAAGAGAGGACTACTTTTTGCTGATGGCACGAATGGAACCCGAAAATAATATAGAGACGATACTGGAGGGTTTTAACAACAGCAATTCGCGGCGAAAATTTATGGTTTTGGGCGACACAAGCAACCGTTTTGGACAATTCATCAGCCATCGTTTTAAAAATGATGAGCGCATTAGTTTCAAAGGAGCCATATTCGATAATGGAAAAGTGCGGGCCTTACAAAATAATTCCTACCTGTATTTCCACGGACATAGTGTGGGTGGAACCAATCCATCCTTGCTGGAGGCTATGGCGAGCGAGGCGTTGATAGCCGCGCATAACAATCCTTTCAATAAGTCGGTGCTGAACGCCGATGCATTTTATTTTTCAAATGCTCATGAAGTACGTGAAATAGTGGAAACCGTGCAGCGCACAGGAAACGAGCAATTAATGGTGCGGAACAACCTTAACAAAATAGCCTTCCAGTTTAACTGGGGAAAGATCGTAGATGAATATGAGTCGTTTATTGTGGAATGTTACGAACGGAAGAACCATGAAGGAATTGTTGCTACCCGGGGGTAGCCTGGCAAACAAGATCAGTTATTATCACCTGGCGCTTTTGCTGGTCAGCCTGCCTTTTGATCGCTTTTACAGTCATTTGATCCTCGGCAGCTTTGCAATACACACCTTTATACATTTTAACAGGGTGACATTAAAACCGGCATTTACATGGCGAACACTCGTTTTGCAGTCGGTATTTTTTGTTACGGCTATCAGCACTATTTATACAGCGGATAAAAATTCAGCTTTCAGGGAATGGGAGCTTGACATAACTATTTTTATAATACCTATCCTCTTTTGCATCAATCCAATCGACCTGAAAAAATATGGACGGCGCTTACTGCTCATTTTTTCACTGGGTATTGCCGCCACTATTATTTACCTGTATATAAATGCCGTAATAACATTAAAATTTTACCATTTACCCGTATCGACGATATTTTCGGCTGCATTCACTAACCATAACTTTTCGGAGCCGATAAATATACATGCCACGTATTTGTCGCTGCAGGTGGCGCTGGCGCTGGTATTTATGCTTTCATTGTTTATTAAGGAAAGGAGTCGTGCATATAAAATTTTTTACAGCATCATCTCCATGATATTACTTGTCGGGATCATCCAGTTGGGGTCAAAATCTATATTTATAGCCCTTTTTCTTATTATAAATATCGCTTTCCCATTGTTTATTTTAACAGGAACCGCCAGGAAACGATTTATCTTAACGTCTGCTGCTGTAACGGTATTAATTGCCGGGGTGATATACAATTCAGCCACCTTCAGGGAGCGTTACCTGACAGAGTTTCAGGCAGACTTCTCGGCCTCAAAAAATGATTTGAGTGTGGAGTCCCGTGTTTTAAGATGGGGAGCCGCCGTCGACCTGATCAAACAGGCGCCGGTCACGGGGCATGGCGCGGGTTCGGAAATACCCTTGCTGAAGGAAAAATATTTTGAGCAGAAGTATTATACGTCGTTCCTGTACGGGCTAAATGCCCACGATCAGTATCTAAGCCTGCTTATCAAGTCAGGGATATGGGGGCTGCTGGCCTATCTTACAACGTTATTCTATGGCTTCAGGCTGTCCGTCAGAAAAAAGGATATCATGTTGTTCAGCTTGATGCTGCTGGTCGCCGTTGTATCCGTTTCCGAAAACTTGCTCGACATGGATAAAGGGGTAATATTTTACAGCTTGTTCTTTCCATTCCTTGTATTCAGGTGTACACAGCAGGAAGATTCGGTTTTAGCTGTAAAAAAGCATCGAAATCCGGATAAGGTGGCAACCAATCAAGTGCTTGTCACGTCATCATTATAGTAATCCAATTGATACTGTCTTGTCAGATCTCAGGAGAAATATATTAGCCACGCTCGCTTACTTCGACCTGTTCAGTTACCCGCTGACGATGGATGAGATCTATTTGTTTTTGCCTGTAAAATGCGCCGTTGAAGATTTTGAATACGCATGCCGCGGCCTTGTGATTGACAGGCACGTGCACAAATTCGACAAGTTTTATACGTTGCGTAACGATTATTTTTTGATCGAACGCCGCGAAAAAGGCAATTTTAAGGCTGCTAAATTAATTGCAACCGCAAAAAAAGTAGGTGATTTGCTCATACGATTCCCTTATGTGCGGGGTATCGCTATATCGGGCTCGCTTTCCAAAAACTTCGCTGATAATGATTCGGACATCGACCTGTTCATTATCACGGCTAAAAACAGGTTATGGATAGCGCGTACCATGATGCATTTGTTTAAGAAACTGACTTTCCTGGTAAAAAGGGAGCATTATTTCTGCATGAATTATTACATAGATGAGCAGGATCTTCTTATCCACGAAAAAAACATATATACCGCTACGGAGGTTGCCACATTGATCCCACTGAACGGTGACACAATGTTTGAGCAATTTTTTAACGCGAACACCTGGACAAGAGAATATCTGCCAAATAAACACCTTCGCATCGCAAGTGCAAAACCGGTGAAGGATTCCCTGCTTAAAAAAATTGCCGAATTTATTTTTAACAATCCCGCAGGCGATGTTTTGGATAATTTGCTGCTGCGGATCACTGCAAATCGCTGGCGCAAAAAAATGCTGTTAAAGAAAAAGAACAACCGGGGAATCATACTTGCGATGGATGCCGGCAAACATTACACTAAGCCGGATCCGGCCAATTTTCAAATGAAGCTGTTAGCGCATTACCGGAACAAAGTGTCGCAGGTACTGGAGCGGTGTGAGCGTATCGTCGTCTAATAGAAAAAGTAGTACTTTGTCATTAAACATAGACTGTAACTGCGCCAGCAACTATTTCTTCCTTAACGAAATAATGTAATAATCCCCCACCACTCGCCAGGGCCACTTAGTTTTCAGCTTGTTTTCCCATTTTTTAAGGAACCGGAAGGCTTTAGGGTATTTTTCGGCAAAACCTTCGATATACGATGGGGGAACTATGGTGCATAGCCCTTCCAGTCCAACCAGGTCGAATTCCTTTTTCAATTTCCGGGTAATGTAAGAGGGGTTGTAATACCAGCATTTAAAAAATGTTCCCTCTACTCTCGCCTTTCGCCCCCGCCGGCTGAAGAATCGCCGGAAAGCTGTACGAAACTTGCCCTTGAATATAAGCGAGGTCTCCCACAGGCAAAATTTGGGAAGGACAACAAACGTTATTATACCACCAGGATGAAGTAATTGAGGCAAAGACGCCAGCACCCTATCAAGTTCTCCGGTGCAATTAAGGCCGGCAAAATTGGAAAATATGAGGTCGAACGGGCCTTTATTTTTCAGGTCGGCCAAATTAGTGTATGAGCAAAGCTCGAAACTGACCTTTTTGTTCATTTTATGTTTACCAATCTTTTGCACCAGCTGGTAAAGCATACCTGCCGAGATATCTGTTGCATGTACTTTGTACCCCTTGCCCGCAAAAAAAACAGCGTCCTCCCCGGTACCGCAATTTAGCTCGAGGATAGAACCACCGGGGTTAATACGTTTTAATACGTGCCGGCGAACACGCTCTCTTTTGTAAGCGATGATAGTATCGTCGCCATAAATTTCGTCGAACACGGCGGACTGGCCGCCAAATGCTTCGGCGGCTTTTTGTTCGTTAATATAGTCTACCGCCGAACTCATGCAAGCGCTTTCTCAAGCCGGTTTAGTTTGAATTTCTCTATCAGCGTAGCCGGCATGTGATAAAATACCGACAGCGCTTTTCTAAGTCTTTTCATATTAAAACTTAACGGATCTTTCAGCAACTGTACTGCGCTGTTGCGGGCCAGGTGCTGATGGTAATTCTGGTGCACGTAGCGGTGAAGCTGCTTATAAAAGGTGGGCGGAAAAGTATTGCTAAACATCAAAGCCATCTCGTCCGAATCGGTCCAGTTAGTTTTGGTTTTAAGCTGTTCTTTTACCCTTTCGTAAAACACCGTACCCGGCAAAGGATATGATACCGATATACCGATCTCAAAAGGCAGGAGCGCATTGATCATATCGATGGTTTTGCTGATATCTTCTTTCATCTCGCCCGGATAGCCAAACTGGATAAAAAATGACGGTTTGATACCGGCATCTTTCATCAGCCGGGTAGCGGTAAATATCTGCTGAACGGTAATGCCCTTGTCCATGGCATCCAGTATTTTTTGCGAACCGCTTTCCGCGCCTATCCATGCATTTTCACACCCTGACGCCGCCAGGGCATGCACCAATTCTTCCTCCAGCAGCAGATCGGCACGCGATTGGATCTTGAACCTGATATTGATCTTTTCTTTTTCCATCAGCCTGGCAAACTCCAATACCCAGCCGGGTTTAAGGCCGAAAATATCGTCGCAAAACCAAATGTGGTCCATATCAAACCTGTTTTTCAGCATTTTTATCTCTTCCACTACATTCTGCGGGCTGCGCGAATTATAACGGTTGCCGTAAATGGGCTTTGCGCACCAGTTACATTTGAAAGGGCAGCCGCGTGTGGTACTCATGTTCAATGAAAAATAACCCGCGTGCTTCAGCCAGCTTTGCCGATATTGCTGCATGTTCACTAAGTCCCAGGCGGGAAATGGCAGGGCATCCAGGTCTTTCAATACAGGGCGTTGAGGGGTTTTAACAACACAACCTTTATACATATAAGCCAGGCCCATCACTTGCGATAAATCGGGTATTTCACTTTTCAATGCTTCTGCAAGCTCTAATAAGGTGTGTTCCCCTTCGCCGAGGATGACAAAATCCGCTCCTTCACTCAAATAATTCTCATAACGATCGGTAGAATCAGAGCTGCAAACAATGACCTTGCAGCCACGTGACCTGGCCACTTTGCACATACCAAATGCGGCCACGCGCATATTGGTGAGGCACATTTTGGTGAGGTAGTTAAAGCCATCGTCATACACTACGAAAAAACCGGGTTGATGCTCATCAAGCGCAGCTATCACTTCTTCCGGGCCATTAGCAAACATCACATCGAAAAGGGACACGTTATAGCCGTTCTGACGCATTAAGGCCGCAGCATAAAGCGTGCCTAAGGGCGGATAAGGTTGCCCCAGCGACCATTGTTTTGGATCGAAACGCAGGAAATAGGAATGTGAAAACAGGATGCTGTTTTGCGGCTTCATTATAGGCACTACGCCAGTGGTTGATAATGGGTTGCCTAAGTTTTGGGTGTGCAAAAAATAATTAAAAAAATGGCAACGGAGCTGCACCGCGCCGGGCGGCGGCCCTTCCAAACAGAAAGGTAAAATGAATTAAACAATAGGGTTCATTCGGGGCGGAAGGTTTAGCGAGCAAACACACTTTACACATATTTCGTTCTTATCCATATCCAGCGTTTTGCGGAAATTTACCGCGTTTTCGCTGTTAAGAATGTGGGTAAGTGAATTTTGCCTGATGTTCCCGATGGGATCATGAAAGAAACAGGGGCGTACCGCGCCGTCGGCCTCGATAACCGCCGACACCCAGGGGGCGTTGCAGTGTTTATAAGGAAAAGCGTTCAGCCCGTAAAAAGCAGCGTAGTACGCATATATCTGCTGTATCTTCTCCGGCGATTCAGCAATAAAACGGGTGTAGAAATCCGTACTGTTTTCTTTCAGCATTTTACTGATCACGCTTTGCAGTTCGGGCAACTCCTTTTCTGATAGCAATATTTCGTGCTGTCGCGGCTCTTCCCAGGCCATCTGCCGGTTAAAGGCGTGGCTGCTTACGTCGGCAGGTAAAAAGCTGACCTGGTCCAGGCCCATGGCTTTTGCTTCATGAATAACAGAAAGCCAGTTCCAAAAGTTGAGACGATGGATCACCGTCCGTGCTGTGATCCTGTAATTGGGGTTTAATTTATGGATATACTGTACACCATCTTTCAGCTTTTGAAAAGCGCCCGGGATATTTCTGATCGCATCATGCAGTTGTTGATCGCCATCGAGTGATACGATGATATCGTTCACCCATTTAAGCAGTTGATCCCCATGGTGCTTTATCGTCAGGCCGGTGGTAAGCAGGGACACTTTGATGCCCACTTTATTCAGTATTTCGCATAAACGAAAAAAGTTTTGGTTAAGCAGCGCCTCACCACCTGACATTACTACTTGCTTTGTACCTAACTCAACCAGCGACAAAAGTAAACCTGCCACGTCCTCCTCGGTAAGCTGCTGCAGGTTTTTGTTATCCTTCCATATATCGCACATTACGCATCGGCAATTGCAGGCGCTATGCGGCATCAGGATAACGATGGGCAGCGCGGTGACGCGGTGTGTGCGCAGGGTTTTATAGCGATGATAGGTATGACGAAGGGAAAATGCCGCCATTTTTATTGATTAATAGTGATCCAATGAAACGGTCCGCGTTTATCCAGCAGGCGCATTATGCTGTTCGGGTTCAGCAAAATATGGTGCTGCATACCCGAAAGCTCCTCGATAGAGTGATGAAAATATTGCCCGGCCATTTCAGGAAACCCAAGTGAGTTATAATAATTGCGGCTTCGGGCATTTGCCCTTTCCACTTCTTCAGGCTTGTAAAAATGAGTATCCATTATGTGTACTTCGCCGTCCGGGTTCAACATGGAAAGCGCCTGGTCCATAATGGATTTGACAGAAGGAAAATATTGAATTGACGCGGCGAACACGATCACGTCGAACTTAAAATCAGCAAAGGTATCATCGTTAAAAACGTCGTAAACAAATTCAAGGTTATCTTTTACAAACACCCTGCTGGCCTGGCTAATCTCGGCCTGGTTGATATCCAGCCCGATAACATCAGCACCGGCAATTTCAGCCAGTTTGGCTGATAACCAGCCATTGCCGCAACCCACTTCCAATATCCGCAGCGACCGCCCTTTTTTCCGCAGGTAACTTATCAGCCGCCGGGATGAGCGCTTGCGTATATCCCATTCAGCGGCATGTACATGCAACGGGGCGATATCCGGCAGCGTGCGTAACTGCTCATCAGTATATACCCTTTTTTCAAGTTTCCTTACAGCAAGGTAAAGGTCCTCGAAATCGGTTTTAACTATCGGCTGCGTTTTAGTTAACATTTATCGGCTTTACAAATACGCTTTTTTTAAAAACCCTGTATCTCCGGCTGGCGGTATTTCCACATCCGTTGCAACAATTTTATCTCGTAGGGGTATTTATACATATTTACCTTGTAACGCACGCCGGCCACCAGTTTAATGGCCCTGCGTTTAAGATCATTAAGGCGTATATCGGTTACGGTTGGATATACGCCGTTCAGAACCGTTTCGAAGTTCCTGATCTTATCTATCATTTCCGGGGTGAGCCATGGTGTCAAAGGGTTTTTGCGCATGTCGAAATTCTCCCAGGCCGGGCTTATCCAATCTTCCAAAGCCTGCGGGTATTTGAATCCCTGTTGCTGCACCTGTTTGAAAAGCGCCGATCCTTCAGTCGGCACCGGGCTATAGGTGTACAGCACAATTTCGGTGCGCGGGTTTACCGCCTTAACCTTTTTTATAAAATCTATCTCAAAATCAATCTGTTCCTCAACCTGTTTAGCGGTTGGCGCGGGTGTGCCCAGTACAAAGGAATATTCGGGAATAATGTCGAATTTCTTTAACCGTTCCGCAAAGCGAATGATCTGGTCGCCGGTTTGGGTACCGCCTTTATCCAATTGTTCCAGGATCAGGTTGTTCCCGCTTTCGGCACCGAAGAAGATGATCTTGCAACCGCCTTCGCGAACGGCGGCAAGCGACACATCGCTGAACTTATCCATCGTGTCGATACGCGCCATTCCCCACCACGACATCTTTTCGGGTTTGATCAGTTTCGAAAATTCAACGGTACGCTTTTCGGAAACAAAGAAATTATTATCGTGAAACTCGATAGCATCAGCCCCCCATTTATCTTTGATGTATTTAACGTCGTTATATACATTCTTTGCCGATTTGGCTTTCCAGCGCGCTTCATATATCGGCACTACAGCACAAAACGAACAGGTAAACGGGCAGCCTATGCTGGAATGATAAGCCATGGTGCGTTCGCCCAAATAGGTGCGCCCCAGGTACCATTTATCTATCGCGTAAAAATTGTTCAGTTTATCGTAAGGTAATGGCGGCAGGGGGTCCTGTTCAAACAGGTCTTCCTTTGGGTTTTTGATGATATCGCCATTGGCATAATAGATCACATTTTTGATAAACTCGTATGGTGTACCTTTTTCCAGGGCATCTATAAGGGCCGGGAAGGCATGATCGCCGGGACCATTGATCACAAAATCGACATACCGTGATTCGAGGACGGCCTTTGGCTGGGTGGAAGGAAAATATCCTCCCCAGATCATAACTGTCCCCGGAAATTTTTCCTTTATAGCTTTAGCAAACGGAATGCCCTGTTTTAGCTGCGGCCCAGGCATAATGGTAAAGCCGATATATTTGAATTCGCCGGTTTCAAGGTAACTTTCCAATTTGGCTAAGGGATCAGCCTCGCAATTACCATCCACAATGGCCCATTCATATCTCCCCTCCACAGATGCAGCGATACTTAATATGGAATTTGGTATCCGGTGTTTGGCAACCGCGCTTTTTGGATTAAATAACAGGATCTTATTCATATAGGACCAATATTCTAAATAACGATGGGCCGAAACCCATCGTTACTAAACAGCTAATAAAACAGGAACAACCAAGCGATTAATTATGCTCCACGTCATAAATAGTTACGTTTTTGAAAATTGCCGGGTTGCCTGCTGAGCGAAATAAAAATCAAGCATGGCAACCCTTGCTAAAAAGCACCCGTAACCCAAATAATAAGCTAATAGCACTTGATCCCCGCAATTAAAAACTATATCAGCCGGCGCATTTTAAAGCCTGATGTTCCGGAGAAAGAATCGGCAGACGCATACGATCTGTGGTCGGCAAATTACGACAGGCAGCCCGGCAACCTGATGCTTGACCTTGACGAGGTGCTTTTCAGCAAACTCTTAAAATCGATTGAACTGGAAAATAAGAATGTCGCAGATATTGGTTGCGGTACGGGGAGGCATTGGAACAAAATATTAGCCAAAAACCCGGCCCTGCTTACCGGGTTCGACGTGTCGGACGGCATGCTGGCCAGGCTAAAGGAAAAATACCCGGCAGCGTACGCGTACAAGATCACGGACGACCTCTTCATGGAGGCGCGCAATGCCCCGTTTGATGTTATTCTATCCACTCTTACCGTAGCACACATCGGGAACCTGGAGCGGGCCCTGAACCGTTGGTGCGAGATACTGAAAGCCGATGCGGAGATCGTTATTACCGATTTTCATCCCAAGATGCTCGCTTTTGGTGGCAAAAGAACATTCAGATATAAAAATAAGAGCCTGGCTGTACGTAACTATGTATACCCGGTAGAAACCATTAAGGATGTTTTACAGGGCAATGGATTTAATATAGTGAAGGAGGAAGAATTCAAAATTGATGAAACAACCCGGAGCTATTACGCCGAACAAAATGCGTTGCCTGTTTATGAGCAATTTAAAGGGTTCCCGGTGATCTATGGCGTTCACTTGAAACGGGGTAATGATCCTGAATAATTTAAAAATGGCAATTACAGGCGCCCCGGTGAATATCCGGGTAGCAGACGGCCGGATCGCAAATATTTGGGCCTCGCCGCTGGGGCATGTACCGGGAGAGTTCAACCTGGAATTTAAAAATGCGATCGTTTTTCCGGGATTGATCAACTCGCACGACCACCTGGATTTTAACCTTTTCCCAGCGCTTGGCGACCGAACCTATAGAAACTATACGGAATGGGGAAGGTACATCCATAAAACCTATAAGGACAAGATAGAACGGGTGATGAAAGTACCAATTGGCTTGCGCGAACAGTGGGGTATTTATAAAAACTTGCTGAACGGTGTTACAACCGTGGTAAACCATGGTAAAAAAATCAAAAAACATGCAGGGCCCATTTCAGTGTTTGAGAATTGCCAGTGCATACATTCCGTACAATTTGAAAAAAAATGGTGGCTATCGCTGAACAACCCGCTTAAAATGAATCTACCGGTAGCTATTCATACCGGCGAAGGTATTGATGAGGCGTCTGCAAAAGAGATCGACAAGCTAATCGGGCGCAATGTTTTAAAAAGGGACATTATTGGCATACACGGCGTTGCGATGAACGAGGAACAGGCACAATCGTTAAAGGCCCTGGTTTGGTGTCCCGAGTCAAATTATTTTTTACTTGGTAAAACAGCACCCGTGGCACAGTTGAAAGAGAATGTACCTATCATGTTCGGTACGGATTCGACCTTAACGGGTAACTGGAACCTGTGGGAGCATATCCGCAAGGCAAAGGCCACCAAACAATTAACAGATATTGAATTATTTGAAACCCTTACCACTAACGCGGCAAATACCTGGAAACTGCAGACCGGGAAAATTGCGGAAGGAAGGGACGCCGATATCGTTGTAGCAAGGGAAAGAAAAGGCGCATCAGCAACCGAAGCATTTTTTATGCTGAACCCGGAAGATATATTAATGGTTGTACACAAAGGACATATCGTCCTTTTTGATGAGGACCTCTATACCCAATTGAAAAGTATAGACCTGGATAATTATGGGCGCGTTTACATTAAAACGGCATGTAAGTATGTTTCGGGCAATTTACCACAACTGATGCACAGGATAAGTGAATTTTACCGCGGGGTAAGCTTCCCGGTTATCTAAGAAAATGTCGCTTGCTATCAAAAACAGCTGGATGAAAAGCGGGACAATAACTTTGGGAATAGTGACAAGTATGTATTATCTTTATTATAGGAAACGTCAGGTGATGTTAAAGCTGAGATGATGATGAACTTGTATCCGCTGGCCCCCTTCAGAGAGAACAAGCCCACTTACACCGGTTGCCGGGCAAAACAATTCCGGGAAAAGGTAGTTTATAAAACGATACATTGCCTCGCATTTCCCCGTCCCGTTTATACTCGCGAAACGGCCGGCGAGGTTAAGAAAAATGGTTATTCAGTGTTGCCAGCTCCCGGGCAGTTATCGTCAAAAGATCACAAAAGCATTGTAATAAAAACATATTTGACGATAGTTCTATTGCCGCTGCTCATCAGCCGGGTGCACGCTATTCTAACCGCCGCATGACATGAGCGATAATAACAAGGCACGGGAATATACGATCGAAAGGCTGAACAAAAATAACCTGTCCGACCTTGACCTGCTACACAGGGCCGTTTACCGGAAAAACCATGCACCCGGGTACTATGAAAAAAAATATGATACTGCCTACACCGGTGTTCAGCATATTGGGTATATCGCTTATGATATGCAGCATGCTCCAATCTCTTTTTACGGCGTTGTCCCTTGTTTTATCCGGTACGGTAACGAGCTGCATTTGGCTGCCCAATCGGCTGATACGATAACGCACCCAAGGTATAGTTTCAAAAACCTGTTTGTTCAATTGGCCAATTTGACCTTCGACCTGTGCCGCGACGAAGGTATAGTGCTTGTGTTTGGGTTCCCAAGCCAGAACTCGCTCCATGCTTTCCTGGTGAAACTTAAGCTGCAAATGACCGAAATGATGGATTGCTATATCATTCCGGTAAGTTTTATACCAGTAGAAAGGCTGGCAAAGAAAATCCCGTTTACACGCAGGTTTTACAAGCGTCATGAAGCCCGTGTGCTGAAACCTTACCTGGCGGCAGTCAACGGTGTCGAAAACTCTGTCATCAAAAATGGATTCGCCGGGGTAAACCGCAATGCCCATTATTTAAAATACAAAGCCTACCATCCAACACACGTAATTAAAATAGGAAATGCTTTGCTGTGGATAAAAATACGCAACGGGCTTATTGTAGGCGATATTAGCTGTGATGCCATAGAGTTTGACAGCATGATGGACGAGTTGCATAAGCTCGCCTTCCGGCTCGGCGTACAACGCATTCTGTTTCATACAAGCCATCAAACACAGCTTGCTTCGCTATTCGCAGAACGCTATGAAGCTATCCCGTCCTACTATGTCTTATTTAAAGATATGGGTTCGCACATACCGCTCGAAAAAATAAAGTTCACCTTTGCCGACATTGATATTTTCTAACCAAACGAGCTACATTCGCACATGAAATTTGTCTTTGCCAGCTACATTTCTACCAGGGGATTTACAGATCCGGGGGCATGGATAGAACGCATCGGGATTTATACCGGCATGCTGGAGGCCCTGGCTAAAAAAAACGATGTGACAAGCATCGAACAAATAGCGTACGAAGGCAAATACGAAAAGGCCGGGGTTAATTATATTTTTAAACAGTACTCCCGTGCCGGTTTGCTGTTCCCTATCAGGCTTAACAAGTTTATCCTGGCTCAAAATCCGGAAGTAGTTGTAATACAAAGCTTTCAATTCCCGCTACAGGTTATACAACTGCGACTGCTGGCAGGAAAAAAGATAAAGATCATCGTTCAGAACCATGCCGAAAGACCGATGAAAGGGCTTAAAAAATATGCGCAGCGCTTAGCGGACCGTTGCATCGACGCTTACCTGTTTGCCTCGCATGAATTAGGTGCCGAATGGGTGGTTAATGGTAATATTTCTTCGGCAACAAAAATATACGAGGTAATGGAAGTATCGTCTGTATTTTTGCCAACGAATAAGGATTTGGCAAGAAAGCGTACCGGGGCAAGCGGCGAGCCTATTTTCCTGTGGGTTGGCAGGCTGAATGCTAATAAAGACCCTATTACCGTGGTAAAAGCCTTTTTACGTTTTGCGAAAGTTAAATCTTCGGCTCGTTTATACATGCTTTATCACACCGAAGAGTTATTGGAGCAGTTGAAGGACTTGTTGGATACATCGCCGCAAAAGGACAATGTAGTTTTAGTGGGCCGACTGCCTCACTGTGAGCTGCAAGACTGGTTTAACAGTGCTGATGTGATCCTGTCCGGGTCGCATTATGAAGGCAGCGGAACTGCGGTGTGCGAAGCTATGTCGTGCGGTTGCATGCCTGTAGTTACGGATATTGCTTCTTTCAGAATGATCACCAACCGTGGCAAATGCGGTTTGTTGTATGAACCCGGAAACGAAGAAGCTTTGTTATCCGTGTTGAAGAAAACGACCGAAATAGATTTAGATGAAAAGCAAAAACTTTCCCTCGATCATTTTAAAACCACTTTGTCCTTCGGGGCTATCGCTTCTAAAATTCATCAAATAGCGGCCTCGTTATAACCAAACAAGTCCATTATAGCTTTACTGCTATCATCTGCAAGATAAGGTATTACCGGAGTATGGTCGATACCAGGATCATCCAGAAGACCCTTTACAATCTTTAGCATATCGTCCTGCATGTGAGCAAAATGCCAGTTCCTGATCTCCGCATCCATGGGTTTCACAAAACTTACCACTTGCGCGCCGGCGTATAACGCCTCAAGGCAAACTACGCCAAAGCCTTCATAGGCCGATGTATGTACAAATATTTTTGCACGCCCCATCATGTCCAGTACATCCTTATGTTCCAATTCGCCCATGAGGGTTACGTTACTTTCCAGGCCGAGGTTTCTCACCATCGTTCTTAACGATTCCATTTCCGGACCATCGCCGCAAATGATCGCCTTAATACCTGGACGTGTTTCGCGCAAAACGCCCACGATATTTACCAGCAGGAAATATTGCTTCAAAGGAATAAGCGACCCCGCGCCTAAAACATCTATATCCCGCTCAGTCGCAGGCAAATTAAACATTGCCGGGTCGATACCAACCGGTATAACGTGAGCTGGCTTAATATCGTAATTCCTGTTAAATTCAGCCGCGATGAAATCGGATAGCGCGATGAGCGATCCGGCCCGGGGTTTAATGCGATCGAAATATTTGTTCCACAACTTGGCGTCCTGCCCAAGTACCCAGCTAAAATGTTTCACTTTGTGCCACCTGGCAAAACGGGACGCTACCAGCGTACATTCGCCCATCCAGAAGCTAAGTAAGCCGACAAGGCGGTGCTTACGTTTTAATTTCCTCAATTTTAGCCAAACACGTATCCAAACAAGCAGGCGAAATACACCTCCCCTGTTTTTCCCGCCAAAGGAGAATACCGTTACGCCCCACCACCGGTAACGCGACGAAGCGAAGGGATACTGAAAGGCAAGCACGACTATGTTTAACGCGGGAAAGTTCTTTTTCAGGTTTCGGACGAAAACCTGTTGCGCAGGAATACAAGTACTATCTGCCTCATTTTCGGGGAAACCCGGGCTGAGGATCACCAGGGTATCCTGCTTAGTCATCAATAGTAATCAATTTGTTACAAAACAATAAACTCGCCTGATTGTGTGTGATAAATAAAATTATTTTTCCCTGATTAGCAAGGCTTTGCAGTTTTCCTAAAATTAAGTTCTCCGATTGTTGATCCATTTCACCGAATGGTTCATCCAAAATCAGGAAGTCGAATCCGTGATATAAGGCCCGTGCCAGCATGATGCGCTGCCTTTGCCCCCCGCTTAAGTTCTTACCATTTTCGGTGATGAGAAAATGTATCCCTTCAGGATAACAGCTCAACATACTGTCTAACCCGCAAAAGGCGATCACTTCATCCAGCTTCAATTCATCATAATTGTCAGCAAGCGTGATGTTTTTTGCGAGTGTATCGTGAATTAAAAACGGTTGTTGTTTAATATATGCAAAACGGCTCCTGTATCCTTTCCGTTCTTCCGCGCTTACGATCCTGTTGTTGACGCTGACAGTTCCCTCTTCCTGTTCAAGAAAACCAAGCAAAATGCTGAGCAGGGTGGTTTTACCCCGCCCCGACCCGGCGGAAATACCGGCAAAGTCGCCGGGCAGCAATTGGCCGCTAACGCCGGTTAATACAGGTTGGTGGTTATATTTAAATTGGATCTTTTCAAAACCGACGGAGCTAATGTTTTCCGCCGGGGGGCTGATCCGGTCTTTTTCGGTTTCGCCATGCAAAGCCAGGTCATTTAATATAAACCCGTAAGTTTTCATTTGGCCGGCACTGTTCAATATTTTCACTACACCGGGTATGATCTTATAAGCCGCTGCCATAAATATGCCCACGGTTAGCAAATCGATAGCAGCACTGCTCCCCAACCACCTGTTAATAACGATCAAAATAAACAAGCCGAAAATGGCAAATATCTCGATCAGCCGCGAAGGAAGGCCCTGCAATGTTTGTTGTAAGCGCATGTCGTTGTTCAATTGCGCCTGCCGCGTGTAATAGCGATCGGCAAAAAAATCATCCTTGTTATAAATATTGCTTTCGATATACCCGGCAAGCGCCTCTTTCAGATTTTTTAGGGTGTCGGCGCTTCTTCTTTTGATATTTTGCCGCAAACGTTTCAGGCGTTGTTTAAGTACCAGGCCAATAATAGCTACAGCGGGTATTAGAAGCAGTAACAGAAGAAAGAAAAGTACGGCGTTGTAACAAAGAATTGCCACGACACTAAAAAGTATAAGCACGCTTTGCGATATCACCTGCTGCAGGTTAGTGAGCATGTAGGTACTGAACTCGATAGGCTGGTGGCTTATCTTGTAGATATTAAGCGAGGAATCTATATTGATATAATTCAAATAATCGTCGCGAAGATACCTGTAGATGTTCCTTTTGGATAATCTTGAAGCTACAGCATAAATAAATTTGAACTGGTGGGTGGATATCCAATAAGCAAATATATTTTTTATACCGAATAGTACAAAAAATAAACTAATTAGTAGAATAGAATTTTGATCGGCTATTTGTTTTGGGAGGAATGAAAAGCGGGGCAGGCCGGCATTTTTAATATAGAAATTGATAACCAATACGCTAAAGGCAAGAAAAGCAATATCGAGTGCGCTGACGATAATATCCAAAAAGGCGAGCAGAAATAAACGAGCCCGCTCTTTTTGATCAAGTATGTTTAATACACCTGATAAAAATCGCACCGGTTATAAATAATTAGAGTAAACGCCGCAAACAGTTACAGCAAATACGAGGGGAAGGTGCGGGAGGGTTGCCTAAGACACGATTTTGGGATTTTATAGATTGTGCAGGATGGATGCCCGCGTAATCCTATCTATCTTTTCAATCCTATAATCGTGTCTTAATAGGGCGAGGGGCTTGTAGCCGCCCAGCCGCCGTCTACTATGATGGTTTGACCGGTAATATGACGTGAACGCGGGGAGACAAGGAACAGCACCGCATTGGCTACATCTTCTACCGTTCCGGGCCGGCCCATGGGGGTAATGCGCGACCAGGTTTTTTCGTAATCCTGGTCCTCCAGGGTGCGCTCCGTAGCAGTAGCGCCGGGGGCCACGGCGTTGACGGTAATATTTAATGGGGATAATTCGAGCACCAAACTTTTTGCAAGCATTTCGAGCGCGGCTTTGGTCATGCCGTAAGCGGCAAGGTTTTTATGCGCCTGGTGACCGGTTACGGATGACATTAGCAAAATACTCCCGGCGCCGCCCTGCTTTTTTATCTGGATAGCTGCTTTTTGCGCCAGGAAAAAGCTGCCGAACAGGTTAAGATCGATAACGCTTTTGAGGTTTTCGGGTTTAAAATCGAGGAATTCACCGTAGGATGTAATGCCTGCATTGGCTATTACGATAGTAACGAAGCCAAATTTCCGCACCGCTTCATCTACCATTTGCTGGATAAAATCAACATCGGAAGCATCGCCGGGAAAAGGATGGCATTTGCCGCCCATCGCGCTGATAACCGCCGCTGCGCGGGTTGCCATAGCTGCATCGATATCATTCAATAATACTGCGCCGCCCTGCATGGCTATCTGCCGGGCTATCTCAAAGCCTATGCCCTGCCCTGCGCCGGTGATGATGGCTGTTTGGTTGATGAATTGGTTTTCCATAGACTCCTAAATATTTTGTCATTTCGACGAGGAACGAGGAGAAATCTTATACGCCATGCTTGGCGTATAGGCCTGGCGTATAAGTTCTCTCTCCGCTATTCAGCGGATCGAGATGACATTGTTATTTATTTTCTTTTAATGCGAATCCTTATGTATCTCGCTGCCGCTGCCGCCTTTTAAAAAGTCGAGATCGGCACCGAGGTGTGCCTGCTCCACGTGCTGCTGGTAAAGATAAACATATCCGCGGGTAGCCCAATCGGTTGGTGCTGTTAGTTGCTTTTTGCGTTCGGCTATCTCGGTATCGGAAAGATCAACATTGAGGGTTCCTTTAAAAACATCCAGTGAGATCATGTCACCGTCCTTTAATATGGCTATCGTCCCGCCGGCTGATGCTTCGGGCGATACGTGCAGCACAACGGTACCAAAGCCGGTGCCGCTCATGCGACCATCGGACAGGCGGACCATATCGTGCACACCTTTTTCCAACAGCTTTTTAGGGATGTTCATGTTACCTACTTCCGGCATACCAGGATACCCTTTCGGGCCGACATGTTTAAGCACCATTACGCAAGTTTCATCGATATCCAGGTCGGGATCATCCAATCGTGATTTATAGTCATCTATATTTTCAAACACCACTGCCCTGCCGGTATGCTTCATCAAGCCCGGTGTAGCTGCCGATGGTTTGATAACCGCACCATGTTCGCAAATATTACCTTTTAGCACACTGATACCCGCCAATTGATTGACTGGGCGCTCTACAGAGGCTATCACATCGCGATTGTAGCATTCGGCAGTTTTATAGTTATCAGACATCGGTTTGCCGTTGACGGTTATCGTGTCGCGATAGAGGAATTTATCCAGTTCCTTCATCACGGCAGGGATACCACCTGCATAGTACAGGTCTTCCATAAAGTATTTGCCCGAGGGCTGCAGGTTTGCCAGCAATGGGATGCCAAGGGCGCTGGTATTAAAATCATCGATAGAAAGTTCCACGCCTATACGGCCCGCAATAGCCAGCAGGTGAATAATAAAATTGGTGGACCCACCGATAGCAGCGTTGGTAATGATGGCATTATCGAATGCCTGGCGGGTAAGTACATCAGATAATTTCAAATCTTCCTTCACCATATCCACGATCCGCATGCCCGACATATGCGCCAGTACTTTCCGGCGCGAGTCGGCGGCTGGGATGGCGGCGTTATCAGGAAGGGTTAGCCCCAAAGCTTCGGCCATGACGGCCATGGTAGAAGCCGTGCCCATTACGGCGCAATGTCCTCTGGAACGTGACATGCAGGCTTCGGCAATGTTCATTTCGTCTTCACTCATGCGCCCGGAGCGTTCTGCTTCCGAAAAGCGCCAAACGTCCGAGGTAGCAATATCGCGACCGTGATATTTGCCCGTCAGCATAGCGCCGCCGGATACCACGATGGTCGGGATATCCACGCTGCAGGCGCCCATGATAAGTGCCGGAGTAGTTTTATCACAGCCGCAAAGCAATACCACCCCGTCTAATGGGTTAGCGCGAATGGATTCCTCCACATCCATGCTCACCAGGTTGCGGTACAGCATGGCCGTAGGTTTGATCAGCGTTTCGCCTAAGGACATCACCGGGAACTCGACCGGGAAACCACCAGCTTCATATATGCCGTGTTTAACGGATTCGGCAAGCTCGCGGAAATGGGCGTTGCAGGGCGTCAGTTCCGACCAGGTATTGCAGATACCGATGACAGGTTTGCCCTTAAATTCATGCGCGGGTATGCCCTGGTTCTTCATCCATGAGCGATAGATAAAACCATCCTTGCCTGTGCGGCCAAACCATTCGGCGCTGCGGAGTTTTTTTTCTTTCATTATTCTTGCCATTTGTTATTTCGACGAGGGATGAGGAGAACTTTCTCTTAAGCGGTCCGTGTTAGGACTGTGCGAGCGAAAAAATCCTTTTGAACGTGCAACGCGTCGTGCATGGCGTTTAAGTTCTCTCACTACGTTTCGAGATGACATAGTTTATATTTTAGCGTTCGACCTGCCACAAGCCTTCTACCCTCTCTGTCTCCTTCTTCGACATCTCTCCCTAAATATAGGGAGACAAATTGTTATTCATAAAACTCCTCCCCTGGAATCAGGGGAGGCTGGGTGGGGTAAATCGCTGTTCATACCCTCTCTGTCTCCTTCGCTGACATCTCTCCCTAAATATAGAAGAGAAATTATGTTTTTTCTAACTTATCGCCCTATCCAAATGCGTGTACCCGCCATCCACATGGATCAATTGGCCGGTAGTGTGGCTTGACTTTTCCGATAACAGGAAAGCCGCCATATTGGCAATTTCTTCGGCGGTGGTCATGCGTTGTTCCAGCGGTATTTTGGAAATGATGGACTCTAACTTTTCATCCGGGTTGGGCAATGTTTTTATCCAGTTCTCATACAATGGTGTCCAGCATTCGGCTACGATGATGGCGTTCACCCTGATGCCGTAAGGCAAAAGCTCAACCGCCCACTCGCGGGTTAAGGCGTTCCGTCCGCCATTGGCAGCTGCGTAAGCCGATGTGTTTCCCTGTCCGGTTTCCGCAGTTTTGGAACCGATATTGACGATAGCGCCCTTGCTTTTCTTTAATTCGGGCAGGGCGTGGTGTGCGAGCAGATAATAATGCACCAGGTTTTTATGGATGGACGCTATGAACCGTTCATAGTCGCCTTTTTCCAGCCCAACGCCGTCATTTACACCGGCATTGTTCACCAGGCCATCTATCCGGCCGTATTTTTCTATCACTGCGTCGATGGCTTGTTTACACTCGTCCGGGACAGTCAGTTCGGCTATAAATTGTGACGCCTGGCCGCCGTCGGCTTCAACCTCGCGAACAACCTTTAAATTATCGTCCTCGTTACGACCAATTATAACCGGGATAGCGCCTTCTGTTGCCAGTACTTTGACAATACCTTCGCCGATGCCTTTGGCGCCGCCGCTAACGATGATCACCTTATCTTTTAATTGCAGATCCATGGTATTTTGTTTATTAGGTTCCGTACCTACGGCACGGGTTATCTATTCAATTTTTTTCTACCAACGTTTGACCCCGACGGGGTCTTATGTAAGGCGTTTATTTAGCTCGGCTATTGACTCACCCGGTCATTGCTTCGCTCGACCACCCTCTCTCCGCTTCGCGCAAAGAGGGTTATTTTTTATTTTTTCTCAAAGGCTCCCTCTTTCCGAAGGAGAAAGGGGCAGGGGGTGAGTCGACTAGCCGTTCGTCTATTTGACTCACCCGGTCGTTGCTTCGCTAGACTACCCTCTCTCCGCTTCGCGCAAAGAGGGTTATTTTATTTTCTACAAATTATAAAACTTAACCGCGTTTCCGCCGAAGAACAGATCCTGTTCATGTTGCGAAAAACGGGATAAATATATCTGTAATATTTCCAAGGCTCTGTTATAACCGCCAGCCAGCATACACACCGGCCAGTCGGAGCCGTACATTAGCCGCTGCGTGCCGAATGCATTGAAAATCGCATCAAAATAAGGTGTAAAATCTTCGGTTTTCCAGGCGTACCAGTCAGCTTCGGTCAGCATACCGGAGACTTTGCAATATACGTTCGGATGCGCAGCCAATTCCTCCATATCACGCTTCCACACGTCTATCATTTGCGCTTTAATATACGGCTTTGCCAGGTGATCGACCACAAATTTCTGGCTTGGAAATCCGGCCACCAATTGTGAGGCGTACTTAATATGGTTCGGATAGATAAGAATATCGTAGGTGAAACCATATTTCTGTAGTAACCCTATTCCGCGTTTAAAGCTATCCTTCAGCATAAACTGTTCGTCTGGTTCGGCCTGCAGAACATGCCGGAAACCTTTCATCTTCGGGTGGTTGTCCCGATAATATTTAAGCCTGTCTTCAACGTTCAAAGCCTGCAGGTCGACCCATCCTACTACACCTTTTATCCAGTCATTATCCTCCGCCAATTGCAGCATAAACCGATTGTCCGATTCGGCCTGGCAGGTTTGTACCAGTACGGCGCCGTCCATCTCATTCCGGTCGAGTATCGGCTTCAGATCGGCAGGTAAAAAATCACGCCGGATGACCGACATATCTTCGGTTATCCAGCTATCCCGTACCGGGTCGAACTGCCAGAAATGCTGGTGGGCGTCAATCCTTTGCATAAGCCACCAGTTTTTGTGCAGATATGCCCAAACCGTCGGCGCCTAATTCCACCACGTCGCCGGGTTTCAGGTATAAATTCGGTTTCATGCCTAAACCAACGCCTGCCGGGGTGCCGGTTGATATGATATCTCCTGGCAGCAGCGTCATGAATTTACTGGTGTAAGCTATCAAAAATGGAATATTGAAAATAAAATTCGATGTATTGCCATCCTGCATTACCTTGCCATTCAGCTTGAGCCAAAGGCGCATATTATGCGGATCAGCTATCTCATCGGCAGTCGCCATAAAAGGACCTATTGGCGCGAACGTGTCACACCCCTTTCCCTTGTCCCATGTGCCGCTACGCTCCAGTTGGAATTCGCGTTCGGAAACGTCGTTATGCAATACATAGCCTGCTACGTAGTCCATCGCTTCGGCTTCGTCTACATAACTTGCCTTTTTGCCAATAACAACTGCCAATTCTACTTCCCAATCGGTTTTTACTGAATCTTTGGGGATCATAATATTATCATTCGGACCAACAATAGCCGTGGTCGATTTCATAAAGATCACCGGTTCAGCCGGAGGCGTCGCGTTAGTTTCGCGGGCATGGTCGATATAATTCAGGCCGATACAAACGATTTTTGACGGGCGGCCCAAAGGGCAACCGAGGCGCACATCGTCGCTTACCTGCATCAGGTTGCTGGTTTTCACAAATTCCGACAGGCGGTTAAAGCCATCATTTTCAAAAAAGCGTTCGTCATAGTCTTCGCCAAAGGCGGAAGTATCGTAACGTTTGTCGTTGTGGATAATGCCTGTTTTCTCTTTGCCGGCTTCGCCGTATCGGATCAGTTTCATAGGGTAAAAATATGATGTCATTTCGACGAGGCAGGAGGAGAAATCTTATACAACTGGCATGGTGTATTATGCAGGTCGTATAAGATTTCTCTCTTCGTTCGAAATGACATGGAGGTTATTGGGTTTTTAATTAGTTGTTATCTTAATAATCGTATCGTACGGGTCCGTTGCCAGGCCTTTGGTGTATACAAAAACACCTTCGGGCTGCTGTTTAAATTTAAGCGGATCACCGTTACTTAGCGCTGTAATTTTAGTGATTTTTTTGGTAAGCGACGGGATAAGAATGTAGCCATCTGAAGGTGTATTTAATACGTGTGCATAAATGGTGTTCCCTTTTGAAGTTACCACGCCCCATTGCTGCGGCGCTATCAGATTACCGCGGGTTTCGTAAATGCTTTCACCATTCTTCTTCATCCAATCGCCTACTTTGGCCAGGGTGTCTACAAATTCCTTTTGAATTTTTCCGTTCGGCATTGGCCCGACGTTCAGCAGGAAATTAGCGTTCATGCCTGCGTCGGTCACCAGGTAATGGATAATCTGTTTAACCGATTTATAGCTACGGTCGGCAATGTTAAAACCCCAGCTGTTGTTAATGGTCTCGCAGGTTTCCAGTGGCAGTGCGCCAACTTTCGATTCGCCACTAAAGCCGGTACTATTACCGCCAGGCAGATCCTTTTCAAACATCTGGAAGTCCTCGCCTGTCAGCGGCGCTAAATGGTGGTTATTGCCGATGAGAATAGAAGAATTGAGCTTGTGTATCAACGGATATATCTCATCAAAATGCCAGTTAACCGAGCGGCGCTCCCATTCGCCGTCAAACCAGATGCCTTTTACTGCCGGATAATTGGTGATCAATTCGGTAAGTTGCGTTTTCATAAAGTTGATGTAGCTATCCCAATCTCCATCCACGGGTTTGCCATTGACGATAGGGCTGCCGAAAGCGTAATCAGGTCGGCCCCAATCCAATAAAGAATAATAGAAATGCAGCTCAATGCCTTCCTTTTTGCATTCTTCGGCCAGTTCCATCAGCGGATCCTTATGGTATGGCGTGGCATCCACAATATTATAAGGACTGGCTTTGGTTTTGAACATGCTGAAACCATCATGATGGCGGGAAGTGATGGTGATGTATTTCATCCCGGCAGCCTTTGCTATCGCAACCCATTCTTTTGCATTAAAATCTTCCGGGCGGAAAAAGCTGGCAAGGCGCTTATAATTATCGTAAGGTATCTTACGTTCGTGCATTACCCATTCCCCCGCACCCAGTTCGCTGTAAATACCCCAGTGGATAAACATACCAAACTTCATATCCTGGAATTGCTTGCGCGATTCGAGATTTTCCTGCGTTGGTGTGTAAGATTTTAACATCCCGAGGGCCTCGTTCTGCGCTTTGGCAGCGATGGTCGCCACCAGCCCTAAACCGATCAGTAAAAGTTTTCTTTTCATAGGTCAATTGTTAAGTCGTGTAAATCCGCCGTCGATCACATAATCGCAGCCAGTGACGAAAGCAGCTTCATCCGAACACAAGTAGAGCGCAAGCGACGCGATCTCGTCCGGTGTGCCCATGCGGCCTATCGGCTGACTTTTCGATAGCTTTTCAAATATCTCCTGCTCTTGTCCCGGATAATTTTTGGCTATAAAGCCATCCACAAATGGCGTATGCACACGCGCCGGGGAAATGCTATTGCAGCGAATATTGTCGTGCAGGTAATCCCGAGCCACGGATAGCGTCATCGTATAAATGGCGCCTTTGCTGGCCGAATAGGCAAACCTGTCTGTAATACCCACGGTTGCCGCAATGGAGGCAGTATTCAATATCACGCCGCCGCCTTTTGCCTTCATCAAAGGGATAGCGGCGAACAGGCAATTGTACACGCCTTTTACGTTAACGTTTATCACCCGGTCAAAGTCGGCCTCGCTAGTGGTATCAGCTTTGCCGATGTGGGCGATACCGGCGTTATTGATCAAAATATCGATCTGCCCAATGGTACTAAAAGTATCGATCACCTGCGCCTGATCAGTGACGTTGCAAATATGGTAGGATGCCGAAGCACCGATCTCTTTTACGGTATCCGTAGCCGCTTTTTCATCTAGTTCGACGATATGCACATTAGCGCCCTGCTTTGCGAAAAGCAAAGCCATGGCTTTGCCGATGCCGCTGCCGCCGCCCGTGATTACGGCTGTTTTATTTTGTAGACTAAACATAAGCCCCCTCTAAATCTCCCCCGGTAGGGGAGACTTTGTTTTACATTTATAAGCCCTCCCTACCGGAGAGGGTTGGGTGGGGCCTATAAAGATACTCCCCTCTTCCACGGTATAAAATCATCCTGTTCCAGCAGTACTGCCTTAGGCTGCACTTCGCCGCTGGCTACCTGTATCACATATTCTAAAATACGTTCGCCAGCCTGCGGAATAGTTTCTGTCCCTTCGATGATGGTGCCGCAGTTGATATCGATGATATCGGGCATGCGGTTGTAAATTACCGAATTGGTAGATAGCTTGATCACGGGGGCAACCGGGTTACCCGTTGGTGTACCGAGGCCGGTGGTGAACAATACAATATTCGCCCCGGACCCTACTTCGGCCGTGGTGCTTTCCACATCGCTGCCGGGGGTACACAGTAAATTAAGGCCGGGTTTGTTCGCCTTTTCCGGGTAATCCAGCACAGCGGTCACCGGTGATGTTCCACCCTTTTTTGCCGCGCCGGCAGATTTGATGGCGTCGGTTATCAAGCCGTCTTTAATATTGCCGAATGATGGATTGGCATAAAACCCGGAGCCGCCTTCCTCTGCCCTTTTGTTGTAGGTTATCATCAGGTCCATAAAGCGTTTGGCGGTATCTTCGTCTACGCAACGGTCGCTTAATTCCTGCTCAACGCCGCATAACTCCGGGAATTCGGATAGAATAACGGAGCCACCCATCGATACTAAAATGTCAGACACATAACCCAGGGCCGGGTTAGCAGATATCCCGGAAAATCCATCAGAACCGCCACATTCCAGGCCGATGCATAGTTTTGACAGCGGTGCGGGCCGGCGTTCGTTTTGATTGGCTTCCATCAAACCTGTGAAGGTTTGCTTAAGAGCGTGCTGCAAAAGGTTACGCTCGGTGCCCATTTTTTGTTGTTCCAGTATCACCATAGGCTTGCTGAAATTTGGGTCGCGTTTGGCTATTTCTGTTTGCAAAATATGGCCCTGCGCATGCTGGCATCCCAGGCTTAAAACGGTTGCTCCAGCCACGTTGGGATGGGTAATATAGCCCGCTAATAAACCGCATAAAGCCTGCGAATCCTGTTGGGTACCGCCGCAACCCAAATCATGGGTCAGGAATTTGATACCGTCGATATTTTTGAACAGTCGTTTGTTAGCTGTTTTTTCGGCAGAGGCCTGCATATCAGCCTGTAATATTTCCTGTGTCGATCTGCCTGCCTGGTAAAGGCTCATCAACTGGTCAACCTCGCTTTCGTAAGTTTTTGCTTTTTTGTAGCCAAGCTTATCCACCAATGCTTCTTTCATCACCTGTATGTTGCGGTTCTCGCAAAACACCAGGGGGATTACCAGCCAGTAATTAGCCGTACCAACCGAACCATCAGCACGGTGGTAACCCATAAAGGTGCGCCCCTCAAATTTTGAAGTATCGGGTTTGTGCCAGTCCAGTTTGCGTTTACCTAAATGGAATTCGCTGGAAGCGTGGTGTATATTTTCGGTGGAAACCAGTCCGCCTTTTGGAATACCTGTTGTCGCTTTGCCGACCAGTACGCCATACATATAAATGCTGTCGTCAGGGTGCAGATCGGTTAGCGAAAATTTATGCTTGGCGGCAACAGGGTCGATCAGCGGGAAACTTTGCCCCTCAAAATCTACCAGGGTACCAGCCTCCAGGTCGCGCAGGGCAACGAGGACGTTATCATCTTTATGTATTTTTAAATAGCTATGCATTTTGCCTCACCCTAAATCCCTCTCCAAAGAAGAGGGACCTTCTACTTTTTTTGTTTGAATCCTTTTAGTTTTCCCCCTCTCCTTTGGAGAGGGTGTGAACTTTTACTATTCTCTAATTAACTAGTCACTAATCTCCCGTACTTAACTTAAAA